>JGI994J12354_10000930_pt1 | contig 29727 bp, 26 predicted proteins | sample IntmicLarv3ML3BL_FD_12354 | JGI IMG/M metagenome (IMG submission 12354) | reverse complement strand
GGGGTTAGCGTATGCATATGCTGCGGCTGGCAGTACGCTAGGAACTGTGATTGGTGCTTTATGTGGACTGCTATTCTTAGTGTTGTTATTTTTTGCATATAAAAAGCGACTCAAGCGACAATTACGCAGAGATAAATCTACACATAGAGAATCTTATCGTTTTATTATCAAGATTATGCTCCTTACAATCGCACCTGTTCTCTTAAGCACAGTGCTATATAATCTGCAAAATGTCGTAGACAATGCAATGTTTAATAGAATTATGTTTATACAAGGAATTGCAGAGAAAGAGTATGCGATTGATAGTGGACGACTTGACACGTATCTTACGATGGTGTCGATACCCTTAGCGATTGCAAATGCATTAGCGGCCTCTTTTATCCCTACGATTGTTAGTGCTGCACAGACACAGAGAAAACGTTATATTCACGAAAAAATACAAACACTGATACGTGTAACCATGTTAATTATGATTCCATGTAGTGTTGGCTATATTGTACTCGCACGTCCAATCTTGGATATGTTATACTTTAGTTCGAATAATGAAATACTTGCTATAATGTTGCGCATTGGTGCTATTTCGATTGTATTTGATGGTTTGTCCACTGTGACAAATGCCGTATTACAAGGCTTAAATCGTATGATGAAACCTGTGAAAAATGCAATGATAGCGTTGATTATCCATGTGGTTTCGCTATTTATTATGTTGGTATTTTTTAAATGGGGCATTTATGCAGTTATCATTAGTAAAATTGTCTTTTCTATCGTTATGTGTATCCTAAATGCACATGATATTAGGGAAGAAATAGGCTATGTGCAAGAACAGCGAAAAACGCTTTTGATTCCGAGTGTTGCAGCGGGTATTATGGGCATTGTTACCTTTGTAATTTACTTTGTCTTAGATATATTCTGTCCACATATTGTAGCAACTCTACTTTCTCTTTTGATAGCAGTGATTACGTATGCACTTAGTATACTATTATTAGGTGGTGTTTCAGAAGAGGAATTGCTTCTTATGCCAAGAGGGGCAAGAATGATTAAGCTTTTGCGAAAACTACGTTTATTAAATGAGGAGTTTCACTAAGTTATGAAAGAAAATCACAGAGTATTAATCTTACATGATTTATGCACAACAGGAAAAGCAGCTCTTACAAATATGCTACCTGTATTAAGTGTATTAGAGGTAGAGGTGTGTCCTTTGCCAACCATGTTACTCTCCATGCCAACTGGTGGGAAGAGTGCACCTAAAACTTGCCACATTTCAAAACAGTATATTCAAGATTGTGTGGACCAATATATAGAAGAGGGAATGCTCTTTTCAGCAATTTTTATCGGTTACTTAGGAAATGAAGAGATGGTAAGTGCAGCGAAGTATCTTATGCAACAGTTTTTAGATATACCGATATTCTTTGACCCAATTATGGGCGATGCAGGACGGTATTATTCGAATTTTGACAAAGCCTACAAAGATAGCCTTTTTACATTGATATCTAGTGCAGATATTTTACTGCCAAATGTAACAGAACTTTGTCTATTAAGTGGGGAAGAATATAAAAGTGAGCAAACCAAAGAAGAACTAATTGCAATGTGTAAAAAAATAGGTGCACAAGAAGCCATCATCACGAGTGTGTGTATGAAAAGTGGCGTAAGAGGTGTTGCCTTATGGCAAGGAGAGCGTATCGAAGTTATAGAACTTACATATGAAACAAGCGAATATCATGGAACGGGCGATTTATTTGCGAGTGTTCTTCTTGGAAAATATGTAAATGGTGTTACATGGACAAAGAGTATAGCATGTGCGCATGAATTTGTGCGTCAATGCATACAGATAAGCAAGAAAATGCAAGTACCAAAGACACAAGGATTACGCATAGAGAAAAGTTTGAAAAATTTATATAAGTGAGGATAAACACATGAAAGAAGAAAAAATTGCAAGAATTAATGTATTATATGCAAAAGCAAAAGAGGGTACACTTACACCAGAGGAGCTTAAAGAGCAAAAAGAGCTACGTCAAGAATACATAGATGATTTCAAGAAAAATTTAAGAGGTCAGCTTAATAATATTTCTATTGAGGAAGAAGATGGCAGTATTACAGATTTAGGTAAAAAATTTGGTGATGTAGGGACGGATAAAGACAGTAAATAAACAAGACAATGTAGAGAGCAGTGAAACAGTGAATGAATAAGGCAATATAGGGACGGACAGAAATAATGAATGAATTAGATAATATAGATATGAACAAAGGCATTCCGACAGAAGAACCAATGCGACAATATTACTTTATGAAACAAGCAAGTGAATATGTAAAGAAATTAGAGCAAAAGCTAGGACGTAAACCAGTTGCTGTAATTACAACATTTGGTTGTCAAATGAATGCGAGAGATTCCGAAAAACTGGTAGGAATCTTAGAGAAAATTGGTTATGTAGAGGGTACAGATGAAGAAAATGCAGATTTTGTAATTTTTAATACGTGTACAGTGCGAGAAAATGCAAACTTGCGTGTATATGGTCGTTTGGGACGCTTAAAACGTGCAAAGAAAAACAGACCTCATATGCTAATCGGATTGTGTGGTTGCATGATGCAAGAGGCAGATGTGGTAGAAAAATTAAGAACAAGTTATCGGTTTGTCGATTTGATTTTTGGAACACATAATATTTTTAAATTTGCCGAGTTACTAGCAGATCGTTTTCAAACCGAGCAGATGATTATTGATATATGGAAAGATACAGATCAAATTATCGAAAACCTACCAAGTGAGAGAAAGTTTTCTTTTAAATCAGGTGTCAATATTATGTTTGGCTGCAATAACTTTTGTAGTTACTGCATTGTTCCTTATGTTAGGGGGCGCGAAAGAAGTCGTAGAGCTGAAGATATTATTACAGAGATACATCAACTTGTCGCAGATGGTGTGGTTGAAATCATGTTGCTAGGGCAAAATGTAAATTCTTATGGTACAACACTAGAGGACCCTATTACATTTGCAGAGTTGTTAAGAAAAATTGATGAGATTGAGGGATTAGAGCGTATTCGTTTCATGACTTCTCACCCAAAAGATTTATCAGATGAGTTGATTCAAGTAATGCAACAGTCTAAGAAGATTTGTAAGCACTTGCATTTACCAATGCAATCGGGAAGTAGTGCTATTTTAAAGAAGATGAACCGTAGTTATACGAAAGAGGCTTATCTGCAATTAGTCGATAAAATCAAAACAGCGATTCCAGATATTTCACTCACAACGGATATTATTGTAGGTTTTCCAGGTGAGACACAAAAAGACTTTGAAGAAACGCTAGACGTTGTAAGAAAAGTTCGATTTGATAGTGCGTTTACATTTATTTATTCAAAACGAACAGGTACACCTGCTGCAAAGTTAGAAGAACAAGTGGAAGAAGAAGTTGTAAAGGTTCGATTTGATACATTACTAGAGGAAGTAAAGAAGATTTCCAGTGAAGTATGTAAAATACATACAAATAAAGTAGAAACGGCTTTGGTTGAAAGTGTAAACGATCACGATAGTTCTTTAGTTACGGGAAGATTGAGTAATAATGTTTTGGTACATTTTAAGGGAGATTCATCACTGATTGGAACGATTGTAACGGTGCGTTTGATAGAGTGTAAAGGATTTTATTATATTGGTGAAGAAGTGAGGGCATAACATTGGCAGAATTAACACCTATGATGCAACAGTATGTTGATACAAAAAAAGAATATCCAGATTGCATTCTTTTTTATCGGTTAGGCGATTTCTATGAAATGTTTTTTGAGGACGCACTAACAATGACAAAAGAGCTAGATCTTACCTTGACAGGAAAAAGTTGTGGTTTAGAAGAAAAGGCACCCATGTGTGGTGTTCCTTATCATGCAATGGACACGTATTTGAATAAGTTGGTTTCAAAAGGCTATAAAGTTGCTATTTGTGAGCAAGTCGAAGACGCAAATGCATCGAAAGGCTTGGTAAAACGTGAAGTAATTCGTGTGGTGACACCAGGAACAAACTTAGATACGCAAGCCTTAGATGAAACAAAAAATAATTATGTGATGTGCATTGTATACCTTGCAGATCGTTATGGACTATCGGTAGCAGATGTAACTACGGGAGATTATTTTGTGACGGAGTTAGAAGATAGCCAAAAATTATTAGATGAAATTTATAAATTTTCGCCGTCTGAAATTATCTGTAACGACTCTTTTTATATGAGTGGTGTAGATGTTGACAATCTAAAAGAACGCTTAGGTATTACGACCTATGACTTAGAAAACTGGAAGTTTGACGATGTGGTATGCAAGGAAACATTAACTACGCATTTTCAAACAAATTCGTTAGAGGGGCTTGGCATTCAAGATTATGATTCTGGAATTATTGCAGCAGGTGCACTCTTAGGTTATTTGTATGACACACAAAAAACATCATTGACTCATATCACAAAACTAACAGCTTATGTAAATGGAAAATATATGTTGTTGGATAGTTCTTCAAGAAGAAATTTAGAACTATGTGAAACCTTAAGAGAAAAGCAAAAAAGAGGTTCTCTCCTTTGGGTATTTGATAAGACAAAAACAGCAATGGGGGCGCGTACATTACGAAAATATATTGAGCAACCATTGGTAGAAAAAGACGCTATCATCAAGCGATTAGATGCTGTAGAAGAGCTGAAAAACCAAGCAATTTCAAGAGAAGAGATTCGAGAATATTTATCGCCAGTCTATGATTTGGAACGATTAATGAGTAAGATAACATACCAATCTGCAAATCCAAGAGATTTAATCTCGTTCTTAAGTTCTTTGACAATGTTGCCACACATTCATTGCATTTTAGGAGATTTGCATTCAGCGCTACTTACAGAAGTAAGGGATAATTTGGATCCACTTGAAGATTTATGTGCGTTAATACGCACTGCAATCGCAGAAGAACCACCACTTGCTATGAAAGAGGGAGGAATCATTCGAGATGGTTATAATGAGGAAGTAGATACGCTTAGAAGTGCGAAATCAGATGGAAAGTCATGGCTTGCACAACTTGAGATAAAAGAACGTGAAAAAACAGGTATTAAGAATTTGCGTATTCGCTTCAATCGTGTTTTTGGCTATTACTTAGAAGTGACAAATTCATTTAAAAACTTAGTTCCAGAGTATTATACGCGAAAGCAAACGCTTGCAAATGCAGAACGTTATATTATTCCAGAATTGAAAGAATTAGAAGATACCATATTAGGTGCAGAAGATAAGCTCTATGCATTGGAATATGAATTATTTGTGGAAGTTAGAAACCGTATTGCATCAGAAGTTATGCGTATTTCGCAAACGGCAAAAGCAGTTGCTAAAATTGATGTGCTAACATCTCTTGCATTTGTGGCAGAACGCAATCAATATGTACGCCCTGAAGTGAATGATAAGGGAATCATTGATATCAAAGAGGGGCGTCACCCAGTTGTTGAGAAAATGATTCCAAATGATATGTTTATTTCAAATGATACGTATCTTGATGATAAAAAGCAAAAAGTTGCAGTTATCACAGGACCGAATATGGCTGGTAAATCTACGTATATGCGTCAAAGTGCTTTAATTGTATTATTAGCGCAAATTGGCTCTTTTGTTCCAGCAAAAAGTGCAAACATAGGAATTGTAGATCGCATTTTTACACGTGTGGGTGCATCAGACGATTTGGCTTCTGGACAAAGTACATTTATGGTAGAGATGAACGAAGTTGCAAATATTTTACGAAATGCGACGAATAAAAGTTTGTTAATACTAGATGAGATAGGGCGAGGTACAAGTACATTTGATGGACTTAGTATTGCATGGGCAGTCATTGAGCATATCAGCAATAAGAAGATTTTGGGGGCAAAGACACTTTTTGCAACGCATTATCACGAATTGACAGAACTAGAGGGCAAGATTGAAAGTGTAAATAATTACTGTATTGCAGTCAAAGAAAAAGGAGACGATATTGTCTTTCTTCGCAAAATTGTAAAGGGTGGCGCTGATAAGAGCTATGGAATTCAAGTGGCGAAATTGGCAGGTGTTCCAAGTGTTGTGATTGAGCGAGCAAAAGAAATTGTTACGGAATTGAGCAATGCAGATATTACAACGAGAATCAAAGAAATATCAGTGCAAAGTACAGAGTCAAACACACATGCAAAAAGAATGGACGAGGTGGATCTAAGCCAATTATCTTTATTTGATACTGTAAAAGATGACGATGTATTAGAAGAACTGAAAACAATGGATTTGGGAAATTTGACACCGATTGATGCACTCAATACATTGCATACTTTACAAAATAAATTAAAAAATAGATGGTAGAGGGAGGGCATGATGGCAATACAATTATTAGACCAACTTACAGTGGATAAAATCGCAGCAGGAGAAGTTGTAGAACGTCCAGCGTCTATAGCAAAAGAATTGGTAGAAAATGCCATTGATGCAAAAGCAACCTCTATTGTTGTGGAAATTAAAGATGGTGGAATTTCATTTTTGCGCGTTTCTGATAATGGTGCGGGGATACCTTTTGAGGAGGTGCCAAAGGCATTTTTGCGACATTCAACCAGTAAAATACAAAAGGCAGAAGATTTAGATTCGATACAATCACTTGGTTTTCGAGGAGAGGCATTATCGAGTATCGCGGCTGTTGCAAGGGTGGAGCTAGTGACAAAATCAAGAGATAGCGACAGTGGCTGTAAATATCGTATTGAGGGTGGTGTTGAAAAGCAATACGACGAAGTAGGTGCTCCAGATGGTACGGCATTTCTTGTACATCAGATTTTCTATAATACACCAGCGAGGCGTAAATTTTTAAAAACACCGATGACAGAAGCAAGCCATATTGGAGAACTTTTACAGCGATTGGCATTGTCTCATTCCGAAATTTCATTTCAGTTTATCAATAATGGACAATCTAAGTTGCATACGTCTGGAAATGGAAACTTAAAAGATGTTATTTATCATATTTATGGGCGAGAAATTGCGAATAATTTATTAGAGATATCGTTTGAGCGAAATGGAATTGAAATTCATGGTTATTTGGGAGCTCCGAGTATTTCGCGTGGCAATCGAAATTATGAAAATTATTTCATCAATGGTCGCTATGTAAAAAATAATACGATTTATAAAGCGATTGAAGATGGCTACAAAGATTTTTCTATGCAACATCGTTATCCATTTGTTGTATTGCAAATGCAGGTTGATAGCGGGAAAGTTGATGTAAATGTACACCCAACGAAGATGGAACTTCGTTTTAGCAATCAACAAGAAATTTACAATGTGGTTTATGAGGCGATTTGTACAACCTTATACCAAAAAGAAACAGTTCCAGTGATGGAATTAACGAAACCACCAAAAAGTGGAGTTGCAAAAGCAGAAAATACTGTACCTGTGACACCACAAAAAGCAATGCAAGAATCGACAATACAAGCGTCTCAAAAAACAATGCAAAATTTAGAAGAGCCAATGCAAGCATTACAAAAAAATGCTCCAAAAGATGAGGCGTATTTTATTGAGCGAATGAAAGAGCGTGTTACATCTCATCATGCAAAAGGAGTAGAAGAGAAAGTATTACAAGAAAATGCGCTCTCACAACAGAAAAAAGTAGATTCAACAGTTACATATAAGGTTGAGGTAGACGCACAGAAAATCGCAGAAGAACAAGTATCTTTATTTAAAGAAGATACATTTTTAAAGACAGAATTACCAGCATATAAACTAATCGGTCAAGTATTTGAAACGTATTGGTTGGTACAGGTAGATGAGCAGTTGTATATTATTGACCAACATGCAGCCCATGAGCGAGTTTTATACGAACAAACTCTACGCAGTATGGACAAGAGAGTATACCACGCAGTATATTGAACCACCGATTGTACTTGAGTTATCAATGCAAGAAGCGAGCTTGTTAAAAGAACATCTCGCAGTATTTTCACGCATTGGATTTGAAATGGAAGAATTTGGTGGAGATTCCTATGTTGTGAGAGGGATTCCAGACAATCTGTTTCATATTGCAAAGAAAGAATTACTAATGGAAATGATTGACGAACTACAAGAGGGCTTGCAAGGTGCAACAACAGCAAGACGAATTGATGAAAAGATTGCATCTATGTCTTGTAAGGGAGCTGTTAAGGGGAACTCGAAGTTATCAGCAAATGAGATGGATCAATTACTCTTAGAATTACTTAAATTGGAGAACCCGTATCATTGCCCACATGGCAGGCCTGTTATTATCGCTATGAGTAAACGAGAACTAGAAAAGAAATTCAAGAGAATTGTTTAGATATGAGGATTGAATGAAAAAGCCACTTATAATTTTAACAGGTCCTACAAGCGTAGGAAAAACAGAAACTTCTATACAACTTGCAAAAGCGGTGAATGCAGAGATTATTTCGGCTGATTCTGTGCAAGTGTATAAGCAGATGAATATTGGTTCTGCAAAGATAACAGCCGAAGAGATGGACGGTGTTCCTCATCATTTAATTGATGTGTTAGAACCAGATGAACCTTTTCATGTAGAGCGTTTTAAGCGAATGGCAATGGAGGCAATGGATAAAATCTATCAGAAAAATCGTATTCCGATTGTGGTTGGTGGAACAGGGTTTTATATTCAAGCATTGTTGTATGATATAGATTTTGCACAAGCAAAGGAAGATATGGCTTATCGTATGGAGTTAGAAGAATTAGCAACAAAACATGGTGCTATATATTTGCATGATATGTTGCGTAATGTTGATTCTATATCTGCAGAGGCGATTCACCCAAATAATATCAAGCGAGTGATTCGTGCTTTAGAATATTTTAAAGAAACAAAAACACCCATATCTGCACACAATGAACAACAACGTCAAAATGAATCTCCTTATCGCTTTGTTTATTTTGTTTTAAATGATGAACGTGATAAATTGTATGAGCGAATCAACCAACGTGTAGATAAGATGATGGAGACTGGATTGCTAGAAGAAGTAAAGTCTTTGCAAGCACAAGGATATGGGCGAGATCTTGTTTCAATGCAAGGCATTGGTTACAAGGAAATTTATGCATACTTAGATGGAGAGTGTACACTTGATAAGGCGATTGAACAAATCAAATTGGATACGAGACATTTTGCAAAACGACAAGTTACATGGTTTAAGCGTGAAAAAGACGTTATGTGGATAAATAAAGATAATTTTGGCTACAATGGGGATAAAATACTAGACCACTTACTAAGCATAGTAAAAGAAAGAGAGATAATACAATGACAAGCCTGCAAAATATGTATCAGGCGATGGGAATTTCAAATGAAGTATTTGCATTTGGAACGAAGATAGAACAGACATTGCTAAAAAGATTTGAAAGTATAGAAACTATTGCAGAATATAACCAGCTAAAAGTTGTGCAGGCGATGCAGGAATGCAAAGTCAATACATCTTGTTTTCATTATACCAGTGGTTATGGATATGATGATTTTGGACGTGATACACTCGAACGTGTTTATGCGAAAATATTTCATACACAATCAGCACTTGTGCGTCCGCAAATCACTTGTGGCACACACGCATTAGCGATTGCATTGGCAGCGAATTTAAGACCAGAGGACGAGCTATTGTCCCCTGTTGGTAAACCATATGATACCTTAGAAGAAGTGATTGGTATTCGTAAGTCAAAAGGATCCCTAGCAGAATATAATATTACATACGCACAAGTAGATCTGCTACCAGATGGTGGTTTTGATTATGAGGCGATACAAAATGCGATTAGCAAACGTACGAAGATGGTGACCATACAACGTTCAAAAGGCTATCAAACGCGTCCAAGCCTTTCGGTTCAAGAAATAGGCAAACTCATTGCTTTTATAAAAGAATGCAAAGAGGATATTATCTGCATGGTTGATAATTGCTATGGCGAATTTGTAGAAATAATAGAGCCAAGCGATGTTGGCGCAGATTTAGTAGTAGGTTCATTGATTAAAAATCCAGGTGGTGGACTTGCGCCAATAGGTGGCTACATTGCTGGACGAGAAGATTTAATTGAAGCGTGTGCCTATCGCCTGACATCACCCGGACTTGGCAAGGAAGTTGGTGCGTCGCTAGGGGTCATGCAGTCTTTTTATCACGGACTATTTTTAGCTCCAACTGTCGTGAAAAGTGCATTGAAAGGTGCTATTTTTGCGGCAAACATATATGAAGAGTTAGGATTTTTTGTGGTGCCAAATAGTACACAGAGCAGACATGATATTATTCAAGCAGTAGAGCTTGGTACACCAGAGGGCGTGATTGCTTTTTGTCAAGGTATTCAAGCAGCAGCACCAGTGGATAGTTACTTAACACCAGAGCCATGGGCAATGCCAGGCTATGATAGCGATGTGATTATGGCAGCAGGAGCCTTTGTGCAAGGTTCGTCGATAGAGCTTAGTGCTGACGCACCAATTAAGGAACCATATGCTGTTTATTTTCAAGGTGGACTTACTTGGGAACACGCAAAATTTGGCATACTCATGTCTCTTCAAAAATTAGTAGATGTAGGGATTGTAAAATTATGAATACGATTGTAATTATCGGTGCTGGAGCGTCTGGAATGATGGCAGCAATCACAGCAAAAAGAATGGGTGCTAATGTTAGCTTACTTGAGCAGAATCAGGAAATTGGAAAGAAGATTTTATCTACAGGAAATGGTCGCTGCAATTTTACAAACCTTGTGCAAGAACCCATGATGTATCATTCAGATAATCTTGGTTTTGCATGGAAAGTAATAGAGCGATTTACAGCACAAGACACACTTCGTTTCTTTAGTGAAATTGGTGTTTATTCAAAGAATCGTGGTGGATATATGTACCCAAATTCAGAACAAGCAACAGCAATTTTAAATGTACTGAGATGGCAGATAGAGGAATTAGAGATTCCAGTTATCACAGATAGTAAAGTACAGGTAATCACCCATGATACAAATGTTTTTCGAATACAAACGACAACAGGGATATATCAAGCCAATCGAGTGATTTTGGCTTGTGGCAGTCGTGCATCTAGGATAGCTGGCGCAGATGGAAGTGGCTATGCATTGGCAACAAAGCTTGGACATTCATTGATTCCAGTATTGCCAGCTCTCGTGCAATTAAAGTGTGAAGAAGATTTCTATAAGCAATTAGCCGGTGTTCGTGTACAGGGCCTTGTGTCCTTATATGTAGGAAAAGAATGTGTTGCAAAAGATGAGGGCGAAATTCAACTGACGAAGTACGGTATATCGGGAATTCCTGTATTTCAAATAAGCCGTCACGTGGCGATTGCCTTACAAGAGAAGAAATATCCCCTTGTGAGTATTGATTTTATGCAGCATTTTAAGGAAGAGCAGTTATACAACTTCTTAGAAGATAGAAAAACAAAATTATCTTATCGTTTTGTGAACACATTTTTTATAGGAGTATTCCCTGAAAAATTAGGAGAAGTCATTTTACAAAGATGTAATATTGATAGACAAAAACAAGTGGCAATGCTATCAAATGAAGAATTGCAGGCACTTGTGGATATGATAAAACAGTTTCAAACAACGGTAGTAGCAACGAATGATTATGAACAAGCACAGGTATGTAGAGGTGGTGTCAATACAAAAGAAGTATGCGCAAATACATTGGAATCTTGTATTGTACCAAACCTTTATTTTGCAGGTGAAATTTTAGATGTAGATGGAATGTGTGGAGGTTATAATCTGCAATGGGCATGGTCGAGTGGCTATGTGGCAGGAAGTGAGGCAACAAAATGATTCGAATTACGCAGATAAAGTTAAATATAGAACATACAAAAGAGGAGCTGAGAAAAAAGCTCCTCTGCTTGTTACGCATAGAAAAAGAGATGTTGCTTTCTTATCAGATAAAAAAACAATCGATTGATGCACGCAAGAAACCACTGCTTTTTTTTGTATATACGATTGATGTAGAAGTGAAAGATGAAAGCAAAGTATTAAAAAGGCACAGCAAAAATGCGACAGTTTCGCAAGTAAATATAACGCCTTATGTTTTCCCTGAAAGTGGAAAAGAAAAACTGGCTCATAGACCAGTGATTGTGGGCAGTGGTCCTGCTGGCTTATTCTGTGCTTATATGCTTGCAAAGGCTGGATATCAACCACTTTTGATTGAACGAGGCGCACCTGTTGAAGAGAGAATACAAGATGTAAATACATTTTGGGAAACAGGAGAATTACTGCAAAATTCCAATGTGCAGTTTGGTGAGGGAGGTGCAGGCACATTTTCTGATGGGAAATTAAATACGTCTTTAAAAGATAAAAGTGGGCGAAATACAGAGGTGTTAGAATTATTTGTAAAATTTGGAGCCCCAGTAGAAATTTTATACGCTAACAAACCACATATTGGGACTGATATTTTATGTAATGTAGTTCGCAAAATTCGAGACGCAATTATAAAGTACGGTGGTGAGGTTCGCTTTCATACACAGCTAACTAACATTCATTGTAAAAATCAAGTACTGGAAAGCATAGAAGTAAACAATGCCAAAATTATCCAAACGAATGCATTGGTATTGGCACTTGGTCATAGTGCAAGAGATACATTTTCTATGCTTTATCATTTGGGAATAGAAATGCAAGCAAAATCATTTGCTGTTGGTGTGCGAATCGAACATTCTCAAGCATTGATTAATCATGCACAATACGGTATGGACACAGAAACATTACCGGCTGCAGATTATAAGTTGACTACGCAATTAGCCAATGGACGAAGTGTATATACATTTTGTATGTGTCCAGGTGGCTATGTTGTAAATGCTTCTTCTGAGGAGAAAAGGTTAGCCATCAATGGAATGAGTTACCATGCAAGAGATGGGCAAAATGCAAATAGTGCTATTGTTGTAAATGTGACACCAAAAGATTATGCAAGTGAGCACCCTCTTGCTGGAATTGCTTTTCAGCAAGACCTAGAAGAAAAGGCATTTAAACTAGGAAAGGGACGTATCCCGATACAACGTTTTGAAGATTACAAAAAGAATATTGCAACAACAACTGCATGTACAATTAAGGCGACGTCAAAAGGTGGAAAAACATATGGGAATATACGTAATATTTTTCCACAAGAATTGCAAGAATCACTAGAAGAGGGGATTCTTATCTTTGATAAAAAAATACATGGTTTTGCCAGTGCTGATGCAATGTTATCTGCAGTAGAGAGTCGCACCTCATCACCAATTCGTATTACAAGAGACGAAAATGCGCAAGCGTCGATACAAGGTATCTACCCTTGTGGTGAGGGCGCAGGGTATGCAGGTGGAATCACTTCGGCAGCGATGGACGGTATCAAAGTAGCCGAGAAAATCGCCTCTACCTATACAAATTTCGAAAAATAAGGGTATATTAAGAAAAACTTAATCGACAAATTGCTATACACATTTAGGGAAATATGATAAAATAATGGAGATTTGTATGAACGGAAATCAAAACAAGTCAAATAAAAAATGAAAGAAAATGAAACAGTAAAATCTATTTCTCAAGAAGAAAGACCTTACGAAAAGTGTAAACGATTTGGTGCTGATAATTTGACAGATGCAGAATTGCTGGCAATTATATTGCGAACAGGAACCAAAGGGCAAAATGTCCTTGATTTAGCTCGCAATATTTTACATGCAAAAAGTGGTTGTGAGGGATTGTTAAATGTACATCAACTCTCGGTTGAAGATTTGCAGCGTATGCACGGAATCGGACCAGTCAAAGCACTACAAATTCGATGTCTTTCAGAACTAACAAAACGATTAGCAAAAGCATCAGGGATACGTAATCTTAATTTTTCGAACCCGAAATCGATTGCTGACTATTATATGGAAGATATGCGACACTTGAAACAAGAACGCATGAAATTACTAATGTTTAATACAAAGACCCGATTACTTGGAGAGACAGACATATCAAAGGGGACGGTAAATGCCTCATTAGTTTCGCCAAGAGAACTCTTTATTGAAGCACTGCAAAAGAATGCAGTTACTATTATCTTATTACATAACCACCCAAGTGGAGATCCAGCTCCAAGCAAGGAGGATCTATTGATTACCAAGAGAGTGCGAGATGCAGGTGCATTGATAGGCATTCACCTGCTAGACCACATCATTATTGGGGATAATTGTTATACGAGTTTTATTGAAGAGGGCTTTATGGGAAGTTGAAAGGATAGATACTATGGCTAGAAATGTATATGGCATTGATCTTGGAACTTACGAAATCAAAGTATACGATAAAAAACGAAACGCTATTTGGAAAGAAAAAAATACAATCGCACTAAAAGATGAAGTACAGATATTCTCCGTAGGAGATGCAGCGTATGAAATGTATGAAAAGGCGCCCGAAAATATTCAAGTAATCTTTCCAATGGAAGAGGGCGTTATCTCACATTTTGATAGTATGCAGTTTCTCTTACAAAATTTACTAAAAAAAGAACAACGATTTGCAAGAGGTTCTGAATATTTAATTGCTGTACCAACAGATGTGACAGAAGTAGAAAAAAGAGCGTTCTATGATTTAGTCGTTCACTCTACAGCAAAAGCAAAAAAGATTAACATCGTAGAACGTGGAATTGCAGATGCACTGGGTATGGGACTCGATGTCCAAAATACAACGGGGATTGCAGTTGTCAATTTTGGTGGAGGTACAACAGAAATCACTATTATAGCAAAGGGCGGGCTTGTCCTAACGAAGATTTTAAAGGTTGGCGGGCGACACCTTGACCAGTTAGTTGCAACGAGAATTCGCCATCATTTTGATTTCTTAATTGGAAATATTACGGCAGAAAACTTAAGACATACATTTGGAATTTTTCCAAGAAAAGATACACCGACTTCAAAGATTGTCTCAGGGCGTGATTTATTAACGGGTGTGCCTTGTCAAAAAGAAATTCCGATGGAACTTGTGCAAAATGCTATGAAAGGTGCAATGGACGAATATGTAAAGGTTTTAAAGTCTATGCTTGATAGAACACCACCAGAAGTATTATCAAGTATTAAGAACAACGGCATTTTCATCACAGGAGGTGCTGCAAGATTAAAAGGACTAGCAGCTTATCTAGGGCTACATACAGAAATTAAAGTTAGAAGAGCAAAAGATGCAGATATTAACACAGTGATTGGATTGGAACAAATAGTACTAAACCCAGAATTAAAACAATTATCCTATTCAATATTAGATGAATCATACAGGTGGATTAGATAAATGAAAGCAAAAAATCAAACATCACTAGCAAGTAAACATTGGCTACTTATTTTAATAGGCGTATGCATTCTCTTAATTGCATTATCTGTTGTAGCAGACAGAGGGAATAAGGCGAATCCATTAAATACAGTTGCAGCATATACTGTAGTGCCTATGCAACGGGGACTCAATAAAATCGGTACATGGTTGAGTGACTTTACAAAGAATTTTGCTACACTAGAAGAAGTTCGAGCAGAAAATGAAGCATTACGTCAGAAAAATGACAACTTAATTATTGAGAATAATCAATTACAACAAAAATCTGTAGAGCTAGAGCGTTTTTATGATTTGTATAGTATGGACCAACAGACTGCTGATTATGAAAAGGTAGGGGCTCGTGTTATTGCAAGTGATACAAATAACTGGTTTAGTGAGTTTATCATTGATAAGGGTAGCAAAGATGGTATGCGTGTTGACATGAATGTTATGGCAGGGCGTGGTTTGGTAGGAATTATCACGCAAACAGGGCCAAACTGGTCTACAGTTCGTACAATTATCAATAATGATAGCAATATAAGCGGTATGGTATTGACGACATTTGACTCTTGTATTGTAAGTGGAGATATTACCTTGATTCGAAGTGGTGTTATACAGTTTGGGCAGTTGGAAAATAATGAAAATCAAGTACCAATCGGAGAACAAATTGTAACCTCACACATCAGTAATAAATATTTACAAGGCTTGTTAATTGGAACGGTCAAAGAAGTAGAAGTAGATGCAAATAATTTAACAAGGTCGGGACGTTTGATTCCAGCAGTTGATTTTCGTTCCATTCAAGAGGTTTTGGTTATTACAACAACAAAACAAGATCTTATAGATAAAAAGGATAATAAAGACAGCGAAAACAACCTCGATGATACGGGACTCATTGAAGATACAGAGGCAGAATTAGACGAGAATACACAAACAGAGTAATGACATTTATAGAAAGGCTATAAGATGAGAGAGATAAAACGAAAAATTGTATATGCTATTTTAATACTTCTTTGCTTTTTCATGGACTCCTTATTATTTGGTCCTTTTAGTATTGGATCTATCAAGCCGAATATCCTTTTGATTATTACAGCATCTTTTGGTTTTATGCGTGGAAAAAAGACGGGTCTATTTATTGGTTTTTTTGCTGGTTTACTATTGGATATTTTCTTTGGAACCTACATTGGTTTTTATGCCCTTACCTATATGATACTTGGATATTGCAATGGTTTCTTTCAACGAATCTTCTTTGACGAAGATATTAAATTGCCTCTTGCATTAATTGCAGGAACCAATCTAATCTACGGTATATTTATCTATTTCAGCTTTTTTATGTTGCAAGGTCAGTTTAATTTTGGCTATCATTTAACAAATATAATTATACCAGAGTCATTATATACTATATTGTTTGCATTGATTATCTACCGTATTATCTTGAAAATTAACCAGCGATTGCAAGACGAAGAGCAAAGGAGTGCAAGTAAATTTGTATAATCTAATTGAACGTATGAAGATGGGCCTTATGTGGCTTATAAAATCGAGACTATTTATTTTATTAATTACATTTTGTATCCTATCAGCAGTATTGGTACAGCGTGTTTTTGTCTTGCAAATTGTGAATGGTGCAGACTATTTAGAAAGCCATAGAATGCAGATTCGAAAAACGAAAAAAACGCAGGGAACAAGAGGGCGTATCTTAGATAGAAATGGTATCGTACTGGCAGAAAATACATTGTCTTATGCAGTTACGATTGAAGATAATGGTGAATATGATGATCAAAAACAAAAAAATCAAGTTCTAAATGAGGTAATCCAAGAGACGATTCGTATTGTAGAGAATGATAATGCACTACTTCTTCATACCTTTCAAGTCATTTTGACAGAGGACGGTGAATATGAATACAGTGTTTCAGGCACAAGGCGACTACGTTTTTTAGCAGATGTATATGGGCATCGTACGGTAGACCAATTAAAGGAAAAGGCTGATTTCACAGCAGAGGAGTTAATGAGTGACCTCTGCACAGATAAAAAAATTGGATATAATTTAGACCAAGAGGCATTATCAAAAGAAGAGATTTTAAAGATTGTCAACATACGTTATGCGATTGGATTAAATAGTTTTCAAAAGTATTTGGAAACGGTCATCGCAACAAATATATCAGAACGAGCTGTTGCTGAAATCATGGAGAATTCGGATTATTTGCAAGGTGTAACTGTAAAAGAAAACGCTCTTCGAAATTATGTTCACAGTGAGATTTTTGCATCTGTTATAGGGTATACTGGCGAGATTTCAAAGGAAGAGCATGACTCTTTGAGTGATGAAGATCAAAAAATATATGAATTAACAGATATTGTCGGTAAAACGGGAATTGAAAAGGTGATGGATTCTACACTACAAGGTGATAAAGGTGTCGCTGTACTCTATGTAGATAATCGAGGGCGAATCCTTGAACAAGTAGACGACACACAAGCAAGTGCAGGAGATGATGTTTATCTTACGCTTGATGCGAATCTGCATATGGCAGCTTATAAGATTTTAGAAGAAAAATTAGCTGGTATTTTATTATCAAAATTAGTAAACCAACTACAGTGGGACCGTTCGAAAGTGACGACAAGCAGTGATGTAATTGTTCCGATTGGAGATGTATACCATTCCTTTATTGACAATGATTTAATTGATACGACACATTTTACAAGAACAGATGCAGGCGAAGCTGAAAAGGCTGTTTTGGCAGCATATCAAGCAGAATGGAACCAAATTCTTGCAAGTATACAGGCAGAATTATCAGATCCTACGGCTGGTATGAATAGCTCTTTAGCACCTGATTTGCAAGAATATATCTCGTTTGTTGTACAAGACTTTCTTACAGAGAAAGAACAGATTATTGTAAATGATGAAATTGATACAACCGATGATGCTTATTTACAATGGAAAGATGGCGGAAAGAGAAGTGCCTATAATTATTTGAATTATGCGATTGCTATGAATTGGGTTGATAGTTCTAAGATTGTAGATTATATGCCAGCACAATCGAATTATTCGAATTATGAAGAAGTTTATCAAGGAATTTTGCAATATATTTCAGAAGAATTAAGTTATGATAATGATTTTAAGAAATTAATTTACAAGCATATGATACAGACACAAAAAATCACAGGCACCCAGATTTGCTTACTTTTATATGAACAAGGTGTTTTGGAGCAAGATGAAGCTCAAGTTACAGCCTTACGAACGGGAGCAATCGGACCTTATGATTTTGTTCGTGGAAAAATCGAAACACTGGAAATTACACCAGGTCAAATTGCATTAGAACCGTGTTCTGGCTCATTTGTTATGACAAGTGATACTGGCGAAGTATTAGCAGCGGTATCTTATCCAGGCTATGACAATAATCGCTTATCAAATAATATTGACTCGTCGTATTTTTCGAAGTTATTTAGTAATGGTGCAAGTCCTTTATATAATAAGGCTACGCAAGAGCGAACAGCACCAGGTTCTACATTTAAACCATTGTCTGCAATCGCAGGTTTGACTGAAAATGTCATAGATGCAGGTTCGACGATTAACTGCAAGGGTATCTATGATACGATTTCACCAAACCCTACTTGCTGGATCTATCCATCTTCGCATGGCTATTTAAACGTAGAGGAGTCTATCCAACATTCTTGTAATGTGTATTTTTATGAGGTGGGGTATCGTCTTGGTTTGCATAAGGAAAATGAAACAACAAAATATTCTTCTTCTTTGGCTTTTGAAAAAATGAGTCAGTATACGGAGATGTTTGGACTAAATGAATCGACAGGCATTGAAATTATTGAAAGTGTTGGAAAGGTTTCAGATGAAGATTCCGTTCGTTCAGCGATTGGACAAGGTACGCATAACTATACGACAGTACAACTAGCTAGGTATGCAAATACATTGGCAAATAGAGGAACATTGTACGAGCTCACCTTATTAGACAAGGTGACAGATGTAAATGGTGGAGTGCTTGAAGAGTTCACACCGACTGTAACCGATAAAATTACAGCTATATCATCTAGTACATGGAACACTGTACAATCAGGTATGCGCCGAGTGGTCGCATTGGACTCACGTTTTAGTAGTGTGACTTCTAATGGCTTCATGTTTTCAGGAAAAACAGGAACGACACAGCAGAGCAAAACACACGCAGATCATGCGCTATTTATCGGTTATGCACCAAGCGATAACCCTGAAGTTGCATTTGCGTGCCGTATTGCAAATGGTTATTCTTCTGCTCATGCGGCAGAAGTGGGCAGAGATGTGATTCGCTATTATTATAATCTGGCAGAAGAAGCAGAAATTATTACTGGTAAGGCAACATCATTAAATAGCGATGTAAACATAGACTAGAGCATGGAGGTGCCTTTTGAAATTATCTAATTTACTAGGTAAATATAAATTAAAAGATTACAAGTTCATATTGGTAATTAGTGTTCTAGCACTGTCCTTTATCGGTATCATGGTGGTTGGAAGTGCCAGAGAGTCATTACAAAGCCGTCAACTTTTTGGCTTTATTATAGGTTTAATTGGAATGCTAGTGGTATCACTAATTAATTATAAGTGGATACTGAAATTTTCATGGCTCATCTACGCATTAAATATTGTATTACTTTTAGCAGTTAGATTTTTGGGTGACAACACAAAAGGGGCAACAAGGTGGTTAGACTTTGGGTTTATCACTTTTCAGCCGTCGGAAGTATCCAAATTTATATTGATTGTATTTTTTGCGAAATTTATTATGGAGCATGAAGATGTTCTTCAATCACCAAAGGTACTCTTAAAAGCAATCGGCTTATTAGCACCACCAATTTTTCTTATACTACAACAGCCTGATTTATCAACTACTATTTCTATTGTAAGTGTGTTTTGTATCTTGCTGTATATTGGCGGATTAAGCTATAAATTCATTGGTAGTGTGTTGCTTGTTTTGATACCAGTATCCGTTATATTCCTCAGTATTGTAGTACGCCCCGATCAGCCATTTTTAAAAGGCTATCAGCAAGGTCGTATATTGGCATGGTTACAACCAGAAGAATATGGTGATTTGGCGAATCAACAAAAAAATTCAGTAATTGCGATTGGGTCAGGTCAATTATCAGGCAAAGGTTTTGATAACAACACAACCACTTCACTTAAAAATGGAAATTATCTATCAGAACCACAAACAGATTTTATTTTTACGATAGTAGGAGAGGAATTAGGGTTCATTGGATCTTGCACGATTATTGGACTACAACTTCTAATTGTGATACAATGTATTTTGATAGCTTGGAAATCTGCTGATATGGCAGGGCGAGTCATAGGTACAGGGGTTGCGGCCCAAATTGGCATACAAGGAATTGTCAATATTAGTGTAGCAACTGGCATGATACCCAATACAGGAATACCCTTACCTTTTGTAAGTTATGGGCTTACGTCATTAGTAAGTTTTATGATTGGTATAGGTTTTGTTTTAAATGTAGGTTTGCAACCAAAAAAACATCAGTAAATCCAATAGGAGCGAAACATAACATGAATATAGGATTAATTGCACATGATTCAAAAAAGACGCTAATTCAAAATTTCTGTATTGCATACAATGGTATTTTGAATAAACATACACTTTATGCAACAGGAACAACGGGACGGTTAATTGAAGAAGTGACAAATTTAACAATTCACAAATATTTAGCAGGACATCTAGGAGGACAGCAACAGTTAGGCTCACAAATAGCCCAAAATGAAATTGATGCGTTGATCTTTTTACGAGATCCAGCTACACCACAAGCACATGAACCAGACTTATACGATGTGATACGTCTTTGTGATACGCATAATATACCAGTAGCAACAAATTTAGCCACTGCAGAATTGGTTATTTTAGCAGTTGATAGAGGGGATTTAGATTGGCGTGAAATGTATAAATAAAATGAGAACTTTTGCAAGTATTGGCATATTTTGTATGCTTGCTTTTGTATGTGGTTGTAGCAAGAAAAATGAGAAACTTGGTATAGCAGATTATGAGATTTCAAACTACACACAACTTTCTTATAAAGAGGAACTTTATTCCGATAAGGTATGTGTTGCGAATGAGGATATCAATGAGACAACCTTTGCTCCAAGTGAAAATGCAATGAAAATAGGTTTGTTTGATTTGAATAAACGAGAAGTGCTATATGCAAAGGATATACACCAGTCTTTGTATCCAGCAAGTACCACTAAGATTATGACAGCATTGGTTGCTCTTGAATATGGAAATCTTGATGATGTTGTGACAATTAGTAAAACTGCAGCAGCTTCAAGCTTTCAAGCAAATGAACAAGTATGTGGAATAAAAGAGGGCGAACAAGTCACGTTGTTAGATTTGTTACATGGTTTAGTTTTATACTCGGGCAATGACACTTCGGTAGCAATAGCAGAGCATATTAGTGGTGATGTCCAAAGTTTTTCGACGTTAATGAATCAAAAGGCTACGGAGCTTTTTGCAACACGTACAAACTATGTAAATCCACATGGATTGCATGATGACGATCAATATACAACGGCATACGATTTGTATTTGATTTTCAATGAGGCGATAAATAATGAAGTGTTTATGGATATTATAGAGAAACCCTCTTATAACATGACACTTACAGCACAAGATGGAACAACACGTGAAATCAAATGTGAGGCAACCAACTATTATTCATCGAACAGGATTGCACAACCAACAGCAGTAACGGTAATTGGTGGAAAGACAGGAACAACGAATGAAGCAGGTAGTTGTGTGATTCTATATAGCTTGGATACAATGAGTAACCCTTATATTTCTGTTATCATGAATGCATCATCAAGAAATGTGCTATATAAGGATATGACTAATCTATTAAATGCAGTGGGGCTGGAAGAATAGCTTATGAATTTATATTACAAATATTCAGATTATCTAAAAAACAAGTATACAGACAAGACATATAAAATTCCAATTAATTTGCCGATTACTTGTCCAAATCGCATAGAGGGCACACCATGTACCTTTTGCGCTGAAAATGGGACAGGTTTTGAGGCATATCCAAATACATTCACAGTAGAAGAGCAGCTTGTCGCAAGCAAGCCACATATTATGAAAAAGTTTGGTGCTAAGAAGTTTATCGCATATTTTCAGAATTACACAAATACATTTATGCCACTTACTATATTTCAAGATTATATTACAGCAGCAGCGAAAGATACAGGAGTGGTGCAAATTTCTATTTCCACACGTCCAGATTGTGTACGCGAGGATTATTTGGAGGTTTTAGCGAAAATTTCAGAAACTTATCACTGCGATATCAATATTGAATTGGGGCTTCAAACCGTGAATTACCACACATTGGCAAAATTCAATCGTGGGCATGGTCTAGCAGAATATATTGATGCAGTGCTACTAATTCGCAAGTATAAATTTTCCATTTGTACACATGTGATTTTAAATTTGCCAGATGATGAAATGGTTGATGTGATTGAAACTGCAAAAGTAATCTCAGCGCTAAAAACAGATGTTGTGAAAATGCATTCTTTATATATTGCGAAAAATACAATACTGTGTAATGCCTATGAAAATGGCGAAATACAAATATGTGAAAAAGAGGAATATTTAGAACGATTAATTACCTTTTTGGAATATTTGGATCCTACGATTGCGATTGAACGTCTTTTTAGTCGTATCCCTGAAAAAGATGCGGCATTTTCAAATTGGGGAATTGCATGGTGGAAATTACTCGATGAAACAGTAGCTATGATGGAAGAGCGTGCTACTTATCAAGGAAGATGCTTTCATTATTTGAATGGAAGTGCTTTGGAAAAATTATAATTGGAGGCTATACAAGTGGAAAAACAAAACACACCTACAAGTATAAATTCATATAAACGAAGATGGAATTTTAATATTGGTATTATTTTATTTGGTGTAATTTTTATATACTTAATTGCCACAATTATTATTTATATAACCAATCATGATGTGTCGATATATGAAGTTCGACAAGGTTCTATTATTAGAGATAATGCTTTTACAGGTTTTGTGGTGCGTGACGAAGTCGCTGTGCCAGCAGAGGATAGCGGATATTTGAATTACTACGTTTCGGACAAGGAAAAAGTTTCTTTAGATGCAAAAGTGTATGCGCTGTCAACTAATAAGCTCACTTTTGAACAGGAAGAAAGTGAAGTGTTTTCTACCATTTCTACGGAAACACAACAAAACATTCGAAAGATTACACAAGCATTTATTGAACAATTTGATGGGAATCAGTTTGATAATACCTATGTATTTAAAAGTGACCTTTTGACAGAACTCGATAACGGAAAACGTGAAAGTCGGATTGAACATTTAAATGCCCTCCTTGAAAATGAAGAGAACATTGCAGTGAGAAACACACTACAAGAAGGAATTGTTGTATATAGTGCTGATGGTTATGAACCTGTCAACATAGAAGATGTAACTCTTGACCACATTTACCGAAAAGATTATGAGCCTATACAAATTTACAACAATACAAAAATTACAGCAGGCGATATTGCCTACCGACTTGTACTAGATGAAGAGTGGAGTGTTCTTATTTCTTTAGAAGAAGATGATATCGAAGAATTAAAGGAGCTCACACAGATAAATGTTCGATTTGCGAAAGATAACCAAACTATGTGGGCAGATTTTTCTATCATAGACAAAGGTAATGATGGTGTGTTTGGGTGTTTGAAGTTTAATAAATCTATGATTCGTTATGTGACAGAACGTTATTTAAACATAGAATTAATGTTAGAGAATCAATCGGGGCTTAAGATTCCAAAGTCTGCGATTACGACAAAGGACTTTTTTGTAATTCCTGAATCATACTTAACAGTTGGAGGGAATAGTCGCTCAACGGGTATTATGATTCAAAACGAAAATGCAGAGTATACATTTAAAAGCGTAACGATTTATTATCGTGATGAAGAAGAACTGGTATATCTTGATATGGCAGAATTTGACGAGGGTGCAACTATTATGAGAGCCGATTCGATAAATGAAACAATGCAGTTAAGAGAAACAAGAGCATTACAAGGCGTTTATAATATTAATAAAGGCTATGCTGTCTTTAAACAAATTCATATTTTAAGCGAGAGTGAAGAGTATTATATTATTGCAGAGGGGAATAAATACAGCCTGTCTAATTACGATCATATTTCCCTAACCAGTGATTCTATAAAGGAAAATGATATTGTCTTTTAGTAAAATATAAATATATTTGTTGACATATTGCTTCAAAACATTGATAATAGTAAATGAGTATGCTATCTATGAGTATGTCATGATCAGTTATAAATAACGAGGGAGTTGTAATTGTATAAGTTAAAATGATATATTGGGGAAGATAGATAACACAATAGAACATGAGAAAGCAGATAGGAGTACGTAATGGGTGTATTAGATAAGTTCTTAGATATGATGAAATTCAATAACGATGATGATTTTGATAATGATGATGATTTTGATTATTATGATGATGGCTATGAAGAGAAACCAAAGAAAAGTTTTTTGAAAAAAGAAAAGAACTTTGATGTGGAAGATGATTATGAGCCAGTATCAAAAACTACTCGTTCTAGCAATAAAGTAACGCCGATGAGACAAACTGCTAAGAAGTCTAGCATGGAAGTTCGTGTAATGAAACCATCTTCTGTAGATGATGCAAGAGAGGTTGCAGAAACATTACTAGGAAATCGTACAGTTATTTTAAACTTAGAGGGACTAGACTTAGAAATTGCACAACGCATTATTGACTTTATTTCAGGTTCAACATTTGCGATTGATGGCAATCTACAAAAAATCTCTAATTATATTTTCTTAGTAACACCAACGAATGTTGATATTTCTGGCGATTTACAAGATATCTTTTCTTCTTCGTTTGATGTACCAGCTATGAGCACGCGTTACTAGGAGCTTGCTATGCAAAAAGAGGAATTGCTTTTACAAAAAAGGTTGATTGAATTATCAAACCTTGCTTACCAACGCAATATCACAACATATTCTGATTTTTTAAATTTAAATGAATTGAATATTTTACAAGTATCTCCTAAAAATTTATTTCCAAGTGGTTATGAAACTTTTGGGGGATATGCTTATGCAGAGCGTCAGATGGTTTCATTTCTACCTGATGCTTTTTCTTGTACAGATAGAAAGAACGATATAGCTTCTCATAATACGTATCATTATCCGATTCAAATCTTGAAGATACGACCTTTGCAAAAGAAGTTTTCTGATAAACTAACACATAGGGACTACCTAGGGGCAATTTTAAATCTAGGTACAAGGCGTAACAAAATAGGCGATATTGTTATTCTCGAAAATGAAACACTGGTTTTTGTGCATAATTCGATTGCTGATTTTATCAATGATTCCTTAAGTCGAATCAAGCATACCAGTGTATCTACAGAACTTACAAAGCAAGAAGAGGTTAATTACACGCCAAGATATGAAGAAATTACGGGGACGGTATCTTCTGTGCGTTTAGATTCGCTGTTATCTCTGGCATTTCCTTTATCTAGGAGTAAATTGACAGGGCTTATTACAGGAGGGAAAGTATTCGTTGGTGGAAAGCTTATTACGACAAATGCATATAAAATAAAAGAATCGGATATCATTTCTGTGCGTGGCATGGGAAAATTCATGTACTATGGAGTGCTGTCACAAACGAAAAAAGGACGGCTTTATATTCAGATTCATAAATATAAATAGATAGAATGTAAATAGAAAGAATGTAAATGAAAAGAGGATAAATAGATAGAACATAAGATAGATAAAATATAAATAGAAAGAGGATAGATAATGAAGCAAAAAACATATTATATCGGTGGAAGTTTCTTGGTCTTGTTGTTAGTGGCATTTGATCAGTATACAAAGTATTTGGCGACACAAAATTTGAAAGGGCAGGAATCCTTTGTGCTTATTAAAAATGTGTTTTCTTTACATTACCTTGAAAATGTAGGCGCAGCTTTTGGTTTATTCGAAAACCAACGTATTTTTTTTATTATCTCTACAGCAATTATTTTATGTTTGATTATATACTTTTTTGTTAAAACACCAAAGATAAAGCGTTACCAGCCAATGCTATTTACATTGCTCTTTGTCGTAGCTGGTGCAATCGGAAATTGTATTGATCGAATTTGGCTAGGCTATGTCGTTGACTTTTTTTATTTTGAATTAATTGATTTTCCAGTTTTTAATGTAGCCGATTGCTATATAGTGGTGGCGCTTTTCGTATTTTCATTTTTACTATTATTTTATTATAAAGAGGAAGAGCTTACATTTTTTTCACTGAAACAAAAAGAGGAGAGCGATGTATGATTTTTCATGTAGATACACAAGGAAATGAGCGTATTGACAAATTCCTAGCACAGCAAATGCCAGATATTTCGCGTGCATATATTCAAAAATTAATTAAGACAGACTGTGTTTTTGTAAATAATGCGCAAGTGAAAGTAAATTATCGTGTATGTCTTGGAGATGTACTAGAGGTTTCATTACCAGTGCTTGAAGAAACTGAGATTTTACCCGAAGAAATTCCTTTGGATATTTTATATGAAGATTCTGATATCATTGTAATTAACAAAGCAAAGGGAATGGTCGTACACCCAGCACCAGGTCATTATAGTGGTACGCTAGTCAATGCATTGTTGTATTACTGCAGGGAAGATTTATCGGGTATCAATGGGGTTATGCGACCAGGTATTGTTCATCGTATTGATAAAGATACCACAGGGTCTATCTTGGTCTGTAAAAATGATTTTGCACATCGTATTTTGGCAGAGCAGTTTAAAGAACATTCTATGAAACGAGTGTATCATGCTATTGTAAAGGGCAATGTAAAAGAAGATACAGGTACGATTCATACAAGTATTGGTCGTCACCCTACTGACCGTAAAAAAATGAGTGTACANGCAAAAANGGGNAGAGATGCCATTACACACTATGAAGTGTTGAAACGTTTTGGGAAGTATACCTATATTGCGTGCACTTTAGAAACAGGTAGAACACATCAAATTCGCGTACATATGGCAAGTATTGGGAATCCGATTTTAGGAGATACTGTTTATGGGAGTGAAAAACAACCNTATAAAACNCNNGGGCAAGTCTTACATGCAAAGACTCTGGGCATTACACAACCACGAAATAAAACATATTTAGAAATCGATGCACCACTTCCAGCATATTTTTCTGAACTTTTAAAAAAATTGTAGTTGTTTCGTGCATACAAACAGGTATATAATAAAAGAAAGCAACTAGGAGGTGAAACGATGTGTGAAATGAATACAAAAACCATCATAACCATTGGACGAGAATTTGGTAGTGCAGGCAAAGAAATTGGCAGTGTATTAGCCAAGCGTTTGCAAATTAAGTTGTATAATGAAGAAATGTTAGAGAGAGCATCGCAAGAAAGTGGTATGTGCAAGAATGTGTTTGAGACACATGATGAGAAACCAAAGGGAAGTTTTCTATATTCTTTGGTCATGGATACATATTCTTTGAGTCGTTCTGCTGGGACGTATTCTGATATGCCTTTGAATCATAAGGTATTTTTAGCTCAATTTGATGCTATTCAAAAAATTGCAAGTGAGGGATCCTGCATTTTGATTGGACGTTGTGCAGATTATGCATTGACAGAGTATGAAAATGTATTAAATGTATTTATCTATGCAGATTTAAAAGCACGAGTAAAAAGGATTCAAAGAATCTATGAGTTAGATGAAAACAAAGCTAAAGATTTAATTTCTAAAACAGATAAAAAGCGTAGAAGTTATTATAATTATTTTACAAACAAAAATTGGTCTGATGTAACCAGTTATGATTTGTGTTTAAATAGTGCAACATTGGGAATTGACGGTGTGGTTTCGACCATTGAATCTGCTATAAAAAATAGGGAGACAAATTCTATATGAAATATCGTTGGGACAAAAAATATTTACATTGGGGTGTGACAGCATTTTTAGTAATTGCAGTAAGTATGTTATTTTACTTTGCAATTTTTCATATGACAGCATTATATTTGGTGCTACAAACAATATATAGAATCTGTAGTCCTTTAATCTTTGGAGCAGTGATTGCATACTTATTAAATACATTGGTACGATTTTTAGAAATAAAAGTAATTTTTCGATTCTGCAAATGGCGACGCATTAAAATCACAAAGAAAGCGAAGAAGATCGTACGTGCAATCTGTGTATTTCTTACAGTGATTATAGCTTTACTTGGAATCTATGCATTAATGGCGATGTTGATTCCACAATTATTTCAAAGTATTACCAATATTGCTCTTCATTTTCCTCATTACATGGATACGATACAAGCATGGTTAGCAAATATATTTGACAACAATCCAGAGTTGCGACAATTTTCAAGTGAATTTTTCGAAAATTTAGAAAGCCATGCACAAACATGGTTAAATCATGAGCTTGTACCAGAAATTAATTCATTACTTCGAAATTTTTCATCTGGTCTATTTGAAATTTTGAACTTTTTGAAAAATGCCTTAATTGGTCTGGTTATTTCCATTTATTTACTCTATGGGAAAGAGAACTTTATTGCACGTGGGAAACAGTTTATGTATAGTATGTTTCGGGTAGAATCTGTAAATCATGTTATTCGCGATTTGCAATATGTAAACACTATGTTCGGCAACTATTTGATTGGTGCAGTTGTTGATTCACTGATTATTGGAGTTCTGTGTTATGCGGGCATGAGTATTTTTCGTATGCCTTATGCTGTATTAATTAGTGTAATTGTTGGTGTTACAAATATTATTCCATTTTTTGGACCATACCTAGGAGCAGTGCCATCAACATTTTTGATTTTATTAATCAATCCGATACAAGCCTTGTATTTTGCATTGTTTATATTGGCACTACAACAGTTTGATGGAAATATTTTAAAACCTAGAATCTTTGGGAATAGCACAGGTTTATCAAGTTTCTTAGTCATTACAGCGATTATTATCGGTGGGGAATTGTTTGGTATATTTGGTATGTTTGTTGGTGTTCCAGTCTGTGCAGTTATTTGTACGATTATACGCAGTCATATGCTACGAAGATTGGAGCAAAAGAAACTTCCAGAAGAGGTTGAGTATTATCGAGATATAGACCATCTGGATATAAAAACATTAAAACCTGTATTACAAGAGGATACACTAACCGATTCAAAAACAGCATTTCGCTATAAGAAAAAGAAAGAAGTTGAAGAGACGAAAGAATAAAGTATGTATATATGCTTATACTTGATGTGAGGAAGTGAATATAGAATATGAAGAACGTTTTATAAAGGACGATATCCTTTATGGAACGTTTTTTTGTTGTGTAGAAGTATACATGTTATTGGGATTACGCTACATTCAAGTGCAAAGCAAGAGTTTGTAGTGAATACCTTAAACAATTATAGCAATAGGATATATCCTGCTGTCAAATGAATATTTGTACCAATGATGATTTTCCAAACGTGCATTTATCTGTGCAAAAGACAGTCAGTTCTTATGTCTTAGCGCCTAGTTTAACAAGCTTTGTGCTTT
>JGI994J12354_10000929_pt1 | contig 29732 bp, 26 predicted proteins | sample IntmicLarv3ML3BL_FD_12354 | JGI IMG/M metagenome (IMG submission 12354) | reverse complement strand
TATTGTTGTTCCCGATCCGACATCCGTCAGAGTGATCGTGAAGAATACCGATGTGTCAACGATATATTCGACGTCAACGACCTGATCCTGATCCACTGAGGATATAGTGTAAGATGTTCCGGACACCGGAATAGGAGTTCCGTTGTTTATCGTTACAGTGTCAACTTTCCATCCGTTGATCGGTGTGAAGGTCAACACGAAGCTGCCTCCATAGTCCACAGATGCGACGTCAGATGTTGTTGTTCCCAATCCGACATCCGTCAGGGTGATCGTGTAGGTCATAATGAATTTTGCAACAAAACTCAATGGCCCGCTGACTGATGTCAAATTTATTGTATTGCCGGAAACGATTCCTGCCGATAGGTCTCCTGTCCATTCGTCAAACACTCCGTCCATGTCGATCGCTTTGAGATCTATACTTGCGGTGTCCTTACCGAACAATATTTCTCCGGTCATACTTACGAATGTTCCGCTGTTGTCTATATCATATTCAATATCACCGGCGGATACTACGGGGCTGACACTCACGTTGATCATATGTCCCAGCTTTGCATCTAAGACAAGGTTGTCTGTTATTGTCTCAGTGTAGTTCCAGATCCTTCCCGTTGATGAATTGATCCCATCTGTCCATCCTATTGTACCCTGTGTTGCGGCCACATGCGGTCCGCGGACATGGAATGTTGTGATACGGTTCAAAGATGGTAGATCAACAAGCATGATCTCTCCGGTGTAATCTTCCCAATTGGTCCCATTTACACTATATTCCAGCTTACCTCCTCCGACGATAGGCAGATCGTTTGTCAATTCCAGTCCGAAGTATCCTCTAACCTCGGATGTGCCTGTTATTGCATACGCTCCGTTAGGAACAAGTGCCGACACGATGCACTGATATCTTACAAAGGGATCCGTAGCATCCACTTCGCCATGTCTAAATAATGGTAAATTTGAAAAATTAGTGATGTTCGACCATGCACTCCAATCCATTCCATCGAATTCAGAGATCTGCCAATTATATCTTACGAAATCTAATCCTGTACCTGTAAGTGACACTGCAATCGTATCTGCGAATTCTCCGTGGAACATTATTTGTTGAACGTGGTCGACCGTTGCTGTTGCTACACCGACGAATTCAGCGAAATACGGCATTCCGTAATTCACTTTGATAGCGGATGGAATGAAAGAAGTTTCATCTATCGCCCACACTGACGAACCGCCAAACCATACAGACGGGAAGGATGTTTTTACGGTGAAACCGCTATTTGCGAGCAGTGTTGTACCCGCTGTATATCCTCCCGATACCGTATTGGGATAATATGCCTCTGAGATGGTCGTACGGGTTGAATTAGCTGTACTTCCGACTATTCCGCCCAATTGTGATGTCGATATGTTGTATACCGATCTGATTATGTTGTTGCCGACAGATGAACCGTCGAATCCTATGTTTCCGACTATTCCTCCTGTGTTGGTCATTGACACTGCGGTGATGGAACCGATGTTGTAACAATTCTCTATCAGCCCGTTTCCTGTGACACCGTTGACAAGGACCATCTGACCTACTATTCCTCCGACCCTGTTGTTCCCGTGCACATTACCGTAGTTAGCTGAAACAGTAACGGAAGATGATTCCAACCTTCCTGCTATTCCTCCCACATTAACGGTGGATGTTCCGCCTGTACCCTTTACATCCCCCGTGTTGATAGTGTATGTAAGACTCGCTCTGGATACTCCCGCGATTCCTCCTATACTATCCTTTGTTCCCTTGACCTCTCCGGTATTGTTCGAATAGGAGATCTTTCCGTTGCTGGCCAATCCGACGATGCCTCCGATTTCACTTAATCCATTAACGCTTCCGTGATTGGATGAATTATTTATCTCGGACGCTCCCGCCAAAAGATATCCTACTATTCCTCCAACCTTGGACCCTGCGGACGTCACATTTCCTCCGTTATGAGCATCTTCTATCTTTCCTGTAGCAGTGGTACTGATGAGGATTCCCAGGATACCTCCTACTTGAGCATCCCCCGGAGCATGTCCCGTCACATTTCCATAATTGAAAACCCTCATTATGTCTGCCGCGGCACTTCTTCCGGCAATACCTCCCACACTGTGACCGGTTCCGGTCACATTTCCGTAATTGACTGAGTCTGATATTCCGGATGCGGAATTGGAAACAAATCCTGCCACACCCCCTGTATTTGTTGTAGTTCCGGTCACATTTCCGTAATTAACGGAGTTCGATAACACTGTTACAGTGGCGGTCTGTCCTATGACCCCTCCAGTATAGATGTTTCCCGTAACAGTCCCGTGATTGACAAGATTGGTCAATAATGTTGCAGATGCGACGTGTCCCACCACACCTCCCGTGGTATTGTTTCCTGTAACGGTCCCGTGATTGACAAGATTCGATAATGCTGATGACGTATTAGCGCGTCCCACCACACCTCCTGTGTTCAAGACTCCCCTTATGTTTCCGAAATTGACACAATCTGTTATCGATATTGTAGCACCATCTCCGACGACTCCTGCCACAAACTGATCAGCATATCCATAAACATCACCATAGTTCACGCAATTTGTGACCGTAACTCCGCTCCCCGCCGAATATGCGATCACACCTCCCGTGTACAAGTATGCCATTGTGTTCCCGTAATTAACGGAATATGATACGTTGGAACCCGATCCGACTACTCCGCCTGCCGAGCATCCCTGTGCTGTCACGTTACCGTAATTGGTACAGTAGGACACTTCCGATGCGCCTGTAGTGTACCCTACTATTCCGCCCGCACCGGTTGAAGCCACCACTGTTCCATTGTTGAAACAATTGGTTATCTTTGCCCCTGCGTATGCATATCCGGCAACGCCTCCGAATGATGCGATAGAAGTAGACGAACCGATACCGCCTGTAGAGGAACTGTTACAATTCAGGATCATAGAACCTGTTATAGAACCGTCTATGAGCTTGACATTGTCTATTACCGCCGATGTGTGGAGTAATCCGAACATTCCCCTGCTGTTCGCAGGTCTGTCACTGGGGGGATCGGTTCCGATGAAGAATGCGACCTCCATCCCTGTGATGGAATACCCGTTACCGTTGTATGAACCGGAGAATCTGTCCGCTATTACTGTGGAACCTGCACCGATCGATGTAAAATTTCCCATATGGTAACTTGTCTTTTCGTCCCCAACAGAAGAAACGAACATGGAAAATGCGAATTTTGATTCAAGCGCGGGCACATTCGCATCGGTGGAAACTCCTCCGATCATGAATGCGAGCGGCGTCACTCCGTCGAATTCGGAAATACTGCCCAATACGGTTATCGAACCGTTCGTAAGCCCCCTGTTCGTAACCCCCGTGTTCGATTTCCCAAACATATACTGGACCTGGGCCGAGATCATCGGATCGAACGACGTCATATTACCCGCTTTATAGGATATCGCAAAAGTCACATCGTAATAACTGCCGTTGAGCACGATATTGGTAACTCTCACACTTATTTCCCATCCAAGGGCCGCAAGATATGCATTCATATCCGCATAACTGTTCGAATCGTTGAAATCAAGATTCCGAGTCTGTATATATTTCAAGGTCAGATCGGAATTCATCCTCTGCAGATCCTCAATAGTATTGATCTCCGTTTCATCGGAATCGGATCCGCGGGGTTGGATATCGCTGAATCCGGCCCCGTCCGTATATGTTAAATCGGGATTGAATCCCGAACTTTCATCACTGTTTGAAAACACAGCAGAGAATGATACTGATAACAGTATGACTACTACCATGAATATAATCAATTTACCGGAGGCTCTGTCTCCTCCCCTCGTATCTAATGTTACTCTTTTCATTTTTCCACCATTTAAATATGGAGATATACTTCGCCCCGATGCTAATAGATTAAATCATTTACCTATGTACAAAAATACCAGTACTATAGCTATGTCCAATAATATTTAGATATTATAAATATATAGCTAATAATACAACTTGTTTATGAGCAAAGGTCTAGGATTATCTTTATTTATCAGTCAGCTAAGAAAACCCATTAATTGTTCATCATACAAAAAGATTCATACGCTACCAAGTTTTTTGAAGTTATTTTTTGAGTCGGATCGTTCATATGAAGAAACATTGAAAGTATAGTATAATCCGCGATGAAATGCCCCGTTATATCCGGTTATTTTACCTCAGCTGGATGACCACGAAAGGAAAAAGACGGTTGTGTATGTCCTTCGGCACAATACGGAGTTGTCTGTCACTGAATTCATCATACCGACACAACCGTCTTCAAACAATGATAGCGTAGTCAGTATTTAAATTTAGGTATACCTAAATATCAGCGTATACCGTCCCTTCCAGTTAAATAATTAATAGTTTGATTATGTCCTATGGAACTTGAAGAAACGAGAGCTGGGGGGAGAAGCATCATCTCCGATTCTTTGGAAGTAAACCCGCAAAAGTTCAAATCGTTCCTTTCCAGAGAGATGAACAAAAAGATCTCTCACCTTGATCTGACCGAAAGTCAGGCCTTTTTCGTACTCGTCCTGAACAAGGATCACGGTCTTTCACTGAAAGAAATGACGGACCGGTTGGGTGTTCATAAATCCCTTACAACAAGAATGACAAAATGCCTTATTGAAAAGGGATTCGCTGTTAACACCGCCGAATCCGGCAGAGAGTACTCCATGATCCTTACCAAAAAAGGTCTGGAAGCCAAGAACATAATATCCGAAGCGTTCGAAGACGTGTGGGAATTGGTCCTTCAGGGACTTACTCCCGAAGAAAGAGAGATGCTGCATATCGTTTTCAACAAAATACATGATCGTATCAAGGAACTTTCGGAACATGAACCGGATGATCCTGTTGTTCACAAATTAAAAGTTGATAAGTAAACTCTATATACGGTCATGTATTCATCGTTTTTCCGGAATTAGATATGACTCTGTGTTGTGTTCCAACAACGGACATTGACGATCTATTTCCTTACTGTGGAGAATAAGACATGGATGAAATAGGATTCGTCATTGTACAGATATTCATACTGCTTTTAATGGCAAAGTTGCTGGGACGTTTATTCGAAAAGATGAATATGCCCGGACTTGTGGGGGAGATACTTGCCGGTGTTATTTTCATCAACTTTGTACTGTTCTTTCCCGAATTTGGGGACATCCTGCATTTCGACCCGGATTCGTTCGCGCATGATGACACTCACTTCCTGCATGTGATGGGTGAGATCGGCATCATATTCCTTCTGTTCATGGTAGGGCTCGAGACAAGACTGGGAGATTTGGTCAAGGTCGGAAAAACCGCAACATATGTTGCGATACTCGGCTTGATCATACCTCTGGTGGGCGGATTTGCCCTTATGCTCGCATACGACCCCGGAAATGTTAATCTCGCACTCCTCATCGGAACAGCGATGTTTGCCATGAGCACCGGAATAACGATCGAAGTTCTCAGAAACATGAATGCCATGAGTTCGAAAGAAGCGAAGATCATCATCGGCGCAGCGGTCATCGACGATATCCTCTGTTTGTCTCTTCTCGCGATAATCAGCGGTATAGTCACTCCTGATGCGAACATGACCAACATTCTTGTCAATACTGTAACGGTCGTCGTATTCCTTCTGTTGACTTTCGCGTATATATCGAGAGTCAAAGAAAGTGCGAGACGCAGAAGAGAGAGGATGATCGCGAAGTACAAGACCGATATGCATGTCGACGGGGATCTGGTGGTAGGCTGTGAGATCTCCGATTTCCACGAGAAGAAACCCACATCCGAACTCGGTGTCCTAAGTATCGCGGTGTTGGTCTGTATCGGAATGGCCGCATTATCTTCAACGATAGGTCTGGCAGGTATCATAGGTGCCTTTTTGGCCGGTATGATATTCGCCGAATTCAAAGATACGATCCCGTGTGAACAGAACTTCAACACGATCACGGCGTTCATGCTGCCGTTCTTCTTCATATTCGTCGGAATGATGGTCAGATTCGATAATTTCGAACTTGGACTGATGCCCTTGCTGGTCGCACTTATCGTTGTTGCGGTATTGACCAAATTCATCGGTGGGTATTTTGGGGCCAAAATGGGCAAGATGTCAAAAAGTTCATCCACGCTTGTCGGAGTGAGTATGATACCCCGAGGAGAGGTTGGGATCATAGTTGCAAGTATCGGTTTGAGCCTTGGGGTCTTTACGGATTCAATGTTCACCGTAGTGATATTGATGACCCTTGCAACATCGATAATAGCACCGCCTCTGATATCATGGGCCTATAAGCGCATGTGGAAAAATGATCATGAGGATCCGTTGCCGGATCCATAAAGGATTTAAAAACAAATTACCCGGCCCGCGAGCCGGGTTCACTTACTTTCTTCGTTGACAACTTCTGCATCCAGCGCATTTCTGGATATGCTGTCGATTCCGTTCTTGCAGGATGATTTGTTCTTGTATCCCTGTGAAGCGGCTATTATCTCTCCGTTCATTGCTTTAAGGTGGAATCTGAATTTTCCTCCTTTGTCCAGGAATATCTCGAATTTGGGGTTTGTCAGAGCCTTGAACCCTTCCACGGTCTGATCCTCGATCTTCGATTTACTGTTCTTTTTGACGCTTTCGATTCCGTTCATGCAAGATGATTCATTTGCATATACTTGCGATGTACAGATTATCTGTCCATTGTCTGCCTTGAGGTTGAACATGACCCCATCGCCTGCTTTTTTTACCACGAATTTACCCATACGAAATCCTCAACTGAGTAAATGACTATATAATAAATTTAAGACTATCGAATTATTTGTTTGTTCGACCTATTTAATTTGAATTAACATATTTCGGTTCTTTTATATTGAGTGCCTACCGTTCAAAGAATACCTATTAAGGATATCATTATATACATGAATTGAAGCGTCAAAATTCTGAAGCTGTCTTTTCACGCATTTTGAGAAGTATACTGGAAACAAGAGACAAAACGGGTAATTCTATGAGCGGCCCTATGACAAGAACCAACGCTATCAGCGGCGATTCGGGGAACGCCGCGACGGCAATGGCTAAAGCCAGGGGAGAATTCCTTGCCAACGTTGTGAAGGTTAGTGCGGTAGTATCATCGAATGGGAAATGCAACCTTCTTCCGACGATCTGTGCAATGACAAAATTCACAGCGAAGAAAATACCCAGAGGAAGCAACATCTCAAGCAGTAATATGGGATTATCGACGATCAATTCCCCCTGGGAAGCAAACATCACAACGACCGCGAGACAAAGGAAGAACAACTGAAGGTTGTCTCCGTGATTATCCAGTATTTCCTGGGATCTTTCTTTTTTCTTGATGCCTGCGATCAAGAATTTCACAATGTTTGCAAGAACAAACGGGATCACTAACACATATACGATTCCTATTAACATGGATCCCATATCAAAAGATGATGAACCCGTACCTATGAACAGATACAGATAGAACGGTAACAACAGCACCTGTATCACTAAATTGAGAGGTAATATTGCAGCATTCAAAGGAACATTTCCCTTGGTGAGCCCTGTGAAAACAAGATACCAATCCGTACATGGCGTAGCCAATAACATGAGGAATCCTATCTTCATATCCATTGAATCGCCCAAAAACAGATACCCCAACATAACGGCAAAGAACGGTGTCCAAACAAAATTTATCAAGAGGGATGTTCCGGTGTATTTTACATTCTTGATGGATTTTCCGATATCCTTTATATCAACTCTTAGGAAAATAAAGAACAAAAGTACCATTAGGAAGGGTTCGATCAGCATCCCCGTATTGTCTGAAAAAAATGTATTCTGACCAAGAATTATCCCCGCCACTGCTGCTGCAATGATTATTATCGGCTGCAATTTCGATATTCGGCTGAGACCTTCTCCCATATCCACACTTGAGAAGACATCGACCTGTTTCTATAAAATCCAGTGTATACGGCCTATGAGTCCGCAATGTACGGTACATATCTCGGTTTCCTGCAAAGTTATATATCTTTGAATTACATTTGAATATCTGTTCAAATGTTCAATCATTCAATAGAAGATAACGCTGCGGCCGCTCTTTCGGAGTGCAGAGGCGCACATAAAGAAGATATCGCGACCGCCAAAGAAAGAATGCCGGATGACCAACTTGTTTACGATCTTTCCGATCTGTTCAAAGTACTGTCTGACAGTACCCGCCTGAAAATATTGTGGTCTATCGAGAATAAGGAATTGTGTGTCTGCTGCATTTCCGAAGTTGTGGGAATGTCGGTTTCAGCTGTTTCACATCAGTTGAAGACACTGAAACAAGCCAACCTCATAACATCCAAGAGAGAAGGGAAGAATATCTATTACTCTCTGAACGATGAACATGTGAAGACCATTCTGGAAACCACACTGGAACACATGCTGGAGTGAAATAATGAGATTCAATTACAAATTGGAAAATCTCGGATGTGCACACTGTGCATCAAAGATGGAGAGTGCGATAAGTAAGATCGAAGGGATTTCCCTCGCAAAGATCGTTTTTATGACCACACGCCTGACCATCGAAGCCGATGAATCACGTATAACGGAACTTGAAGAAAAGATAGAGAAGGCCATCAAGAAAATAGAATCCGACGTAAAACTGAGAAGGGTGTGACTTTGTTCGGCGCAAAGGCGATCGCGAGGATCATCATATCCGGAATACTTCTGGCAATAGGACTTCTGTTACCGGATGATGATCTCTTTACGATCCTCATCTTTGCGGCATCGTGCATCGTTATCGGGTACCCCGTGTTCCTGAAGGCCGTAAAGGATGTGATCAACAAACAACCTTTCAACGAGAATTTCCTCATGACGGTTGCCGCGATAGGAGCCTTTGCGATATCCGAATATCCCGAAGGTGTGGCGATATTGCTCTTTTACCAAGTAGGCACATTGTTCGAAGATTATGCCGTCGACAGGTCCCGCGGATCCATCTCTTCCCTGCTGGAATTGATGCCGGATCATGCGAACCTCATCACAGACGAAGGGATCGTCACAACTTCTCCGGAAAATGTCAACATTGGCGATCACATCATGGTACGTCCGGGTGAACTGGTACCGTTGGACGGCGTTATAACGGAAGGCCGTTCGATGATCGACACCTCATCCATAACGGGGGAATCCACGCCTCGGAATGCTTCCAAGGGAGATGTGTTACTCAGTGGATGCATGGTCGTCAACGGAGTTCTTACGGTGGAAGTCACCTCGAAATACGAAGATTCCACCGCATCAAAGATAATCAACATGGTGGAAGAAGCCTACGGAGCTAAATCCCGGTCAGAAAACTTCGTTACGATATTTGCAAAATATTATACTCCGTTTGTCGTGGTCTCCGCACTTCTGCTTGCCGTGATCCCTCCATTGATACTCGGATCATCCTTTGACGAATGGATCTATCGTGCATTGACGTTCCTTGTCATCTCGTGTCCGTGCGCTCTTGTGATTTCGATCCCGTTGGCATTCTTCGGAGGTATCGGGGGAGCTTCCCGCGTCGGAATATTGGTCAAAGGAGGGAACTATCTCGAAGCGCTTGCTAAGGTCGATACCGTTGTGTTCGACAAAACCGGTACATTGACCGAAGGTACATTCAACGTTGAGAAAATTCATGCAGTCGGTATTGACGAATCCGAACTTCTTCGGTTCGTGGCACATGCGGAATTCCACTCCAATCATCCTATAGCGAAAAGCATTTTGGACTTCTACAAGGGAGATATTGAAAGCTCTTTGATAGAGGACACGGAGGAGATCGCCGGGTCCGGTATCCGGTCGATGGTTTGTGGAAAAACCGTTCTTGCGGGTAATGTCAAACTCATGTCCGAATTCAGTATTCCCTATGAGACTCCGTCAACATTCGGTACCGCGATACATACTGCCATCGACGGCAGATATTCGGGATACATCGTCATTTCCGACCGTATCCGTGGGGATTCCGGAAGAGCCGTATCCGATCTGAAGAAAATGGGAATAAAGGAGACGTGTATGCTCACAGGAGACCTTGGGTATGTGGGAAAACATGTTGCCGATACTCTCAAAATAGACAGGGTCTTCACCGATCTTCTTCCGTCGGATAAGATAAACATCGTTGAAAAACTGCTTTCGGAAGGACGAAAAGTGGCTTTTGTAGGCGACGGAATAAACGATGCTCCTTCATTGGCGAGATCCGACGTGGGAATCGCCATGGGGGCCATGGGATCCGACGCCGCGATCGAAGCTGCGGATATCGTGATTATGGATGATATGCCTTCCAAAGTGCCGATGGCCATACGTATCGCGAAGAAGACAAGATCCATTGCGATAGAGAATATCGTTTTCGCACTGGGCATCAAGGCTTTATTCCTGATCTTGGGGGCATTGGGTTACATCACACTTGTGGAGGCAGTGTTCGCCGATGTCGGAGTTGCGATGATAGCGATATTGAATTCTATACGCACCTTGAGAACATCACAATACGAAAAGAACTAATAAATCTACTATCATTATGATAGTATGGTTAAAGGAAATCTCGGCGTTATCGTGTGCCCCATACTAGAAGACGAATTGATCTACAATCTTTCCAACGATAATGAAGAGAAGAACATATTTCTGCTTGAAAATCCCAACATAGCCGATATTTCACGAAAACTCACCAACAATGGTCTGAGCTTCGAACTCAGAGATGAATTCATGTTCATGAACGGGATGGAAACCTTTCCGGAAGAGAAATTCAATGTCATAATAATGATGAAGGACATGGGCCTTCATGCGGAACCCGAGATCCTTAAGGAGAATCTGAGAGAGACCCTGATGTTCATGCAATCGAAGGTGGATGCCTTCGCATTATACTACGGACTATGCGGAAATGCGAATAAAGGGTTGGAGGAGTGGGCTGCCACACACTTGGAGAAACCCGTAACGATCTTCAGGGACGCATCCGGAAAGATGTGCGATGACTGTATCGGTGTGGCTGTCGGGGGAACCGAACAGTACTACAATCTGCAGAAGAAATACACCGGAGTCCTCTATTACACACCCGCCATGGCAACCAAATGGAAGGATTTCTTCACAACGAACGATATGTTCAGAGGCGTGGAGGCCAAAAATTACGATCGAATAAAGATGGTCTTGGAAATGTGCGACTATCACGATGTTCTGATGGTCCCGACCGGCCTTGGTGACGAAAAGGAATTCGAAGAATCCCTCAACGAGTTCGCGAAGGAGTTCAACTTCAACATAAAATATCTTGAACCGGGATGGGTCACGCTTGAACCCACCAAACGTATCTATGATGAAGCGAAAGCCTCCCTCAACGGCTGAATCCCGATCCGTTGTGAATACACAAAGACCAAGTAATCGCCCAAGTATTAGGGTTTATGAGCGATGAGAAGACCGCAGGTCAAAAACTCGAAGAAAAACTTCTGATGAAGACGAAGAATCTCGGAGAGACGGATGCCTCACTTTTGGAACAATCCATGGAATTTTGCGAAGAATATAAAAAATTCCTTTCTAACAAGACCGAAAGAGAGATCCTGGATTATACTCTGCCCATCCTTAAGAAGAAGGGATACAAAGAATTCCAACCCGGAAAGAAGTACTCTCCAGGCGATAAATTCTACATGAACAACAGAGACAAAGCTCTCATAATGGTAACTTTGGGAAAACGCAGTGTGGCCGACGGCCTTCGTATCGGCGTAAGTCATACCGACAGCCCCAGATTGGATTTCAAACCGAATCCTCTCTTCGAGGACACCGACATGGCGTATTTCAAGACCCACTACTACGGCGGGATCAAGAAATACCAATGGACGGCAATACCTTTGTCGCTGCACGGCGTTGTATCCCTGACAAACGGAAAGACCGTGAAAGTGAACATCGGCGAAGACGAAAAGGATCCTGTGTTCTGCGTTACGGACCTCCTTCCTCATCTGGCCATGAATCAGATGAAGAAACCCGCCACGGAGATTGTAGAGGGCGAACAGCTGAATATACTGGTCGGATGTTGGCCCTTCAACGATGAGAAGGTTTCCGGAAAGGTCAAACTGAACATAATGAACATCCTTTTCGAGAAATACGGTATCGTGGAAGAGGACTTCCTTGCGGCCGAACTCTGTGCGGTCCCTGCGTTCAAACCCGCGGATGTGGGATTGGACAGATCCATGATCGGAGCTTACGGACAAGACGACAGCGTGTGTGCTTTCACCAGTCTGATGGCTGAGATAGAATGCAAGGATCCGGAATTCACGACCGTGACCGTATTCGCGGACAAAGAAGAAACGGGATCGGACGGCAACACCGGAATGAGATCGTTCTTCTTCCGAGATTTCCTGGAGGATTTCGTCTCTGCTTACGGATTACAGGTCAGACATGTTCTGAAAAGATCCATGTGCCTTTCCTGCGATGTCAATGCAGCAGTGGATCCTGCCTTCGGCGAGGTGTTCGAAAGGAACAACTGTTCCTTCTTGAATCGCGGCCCGGTTGTATCGAAATATACCGGAAGCAGGGGGAAATATTCCACCAATGATGCCTCCGCGGAAACAATGAGTTTCCTGAAGAAGATATTGGACGATGCGAATGTTCAGTGGCAGATCGGCGAGCTCGGAAAGGTGGATATCGGCGGCGGCGGTACGATCGCCTCTGAGATATCCGTACATAATCTTGATACCGTGGATATCGGTGTTCCCGTGTTGTCGATGCATGCACCGCTCGAGATCACATCGAAATCTGATGTTTACATGCTGTACAAAGCGATGTCAGCATTCTACAGCAGCAAACTCATCAAGAAGTGAGGTAACCCCTCACTTCTTTTTTCCAACATATATGTTGACTGCCCCTAATGATTTAACGTAGAATTTAGGATCGGAGAATCCTGCTTTTTCGAATTTCAACATCATCTCTTTTCCGTGGGGAAATCCTTCCACTGAAGAAGTCAGCCATTCGTATGCGGAATATTTTCCGTCGATAACCTTCCCCTTATCCTGCTTCCTTCCGAGTTTTGCGACCCTGTGTTTCATGTACAGTTCGTAAAAATACCTTATGACCCTGTTATTGGGCTTGGAAAGCTCGGCGACCACCGCCACGCCTCCCGGCACAAGTACCCTGAACATCTCATCAACCGCTTTTTGAATGTTGGTAACGTTTCTGAGCATGTATCCAGATGTGACGACATTGAACGATCCGTCCTCATATGCCAGATCCAATGCGTCACCGACCTCGAAGATGACCGGCTTGGGAAGATCGCGTTCTTTCATCTTCATCTCAGCTATCTCCAGCATCCTTGGGGTGATATCTACGCCTCTCACTTCCCCGTCGGTTCCGGCACCCTTCGAAAGTAAAAATGCAATCTCGCCCGTTCCGGTTCCGATGTCCAAACATTTTTTGCCGTTGAGACTTCCGGCTTTTTTCATCATGAATTTATGCCAGCCCTGGATCATACCCATTGACATTACGTCATTCATCTCGTCGTAATCTTCGGCGATCTCGGTGAAAACATCCTTCACATAATCTTTCTTACCTTCAAATTGTGTCCCGTTGGGTTTTGTTTCCTCTGACATCAGATCAACCCCGGGAACACATAATAGCCTATTAAGTATCCTGCCACCAACAGAACCCCGAAATGCCAATTGAGTCTGAACGACAACGGTACCAGTAACAAACTGTTCCTCCTGCATTCGTGTGCTCCTTTTCCGTTCTTCATCAGAATGTAAAGGTCTATCAAAGTTACGAATGCGACTCCGCATGTCCATGGTACCACCTGCGTCAGGATCAGAACGAAAAGTATAGGGAACGCTACAGCATTCAGCACATAATACAGATTCAGACTTCCTTTGTAAGAGAAAAGACTTGAGAGTGTCTTGACATTGGCTTTTTTGTCCTCATAATAATCTCTGGTCTCGTTTCCGCTGAGAACCGCCGTGATCACGAACGCGTTGGGAAGAGACATAAGAAGAACTTCGTATGATATCGAACCCGCCATCGTATAGTATGTTCCGAGCGGCATCAGTACCCCCATCATGAAGAATACGCTTATCAATCCCATTGCATGATATTTGTAGGATAATCCGACCGTATACAGACCTGCTCCCGCTAGTCCCAGTATACCGAAAATGAGTATTCCCCATCCGATATACCAAATGAATACCAACCCGCAGAGCGCGGTTATCCCGAGACAGGCAAGTCCCACCATCAATATCGCTTTCGGCTTGAGTTTGCCTGTGACCAATTCTGGCGATCTGACCTCATTCTCCACCGTATCGGTACCTTTTACAAAGTCCCCGTACGTATTGAGAAGATTTGCCGCGGATTGAAGAAGACATCCGCAGACAACGATCATCAGGAATATCCACCAACAGAAGGATCCGTCATGATATGCGACCGCACCACCTATCAGAACAGGCACCACGGCCCCGTGCAACGACCATGGTCTGAACGCATTGTACCATCCTGATTTTACCGGTTTGATCTCTTCCATCAAAGCACCGAATGTCTGCCGTATTATTGTAAGTTGTGCTTTTTTGAATTATTTTTCCGGATAAAAACACAGTTATATCGAGGGTATTACAAAATTCCGCAAACTTAATACATATTCCCTCGATACATGCGCATGAAGTTGATCAGCTTGATCACCAGCAGCGCGTTCATGATGAGTCTCGCTCTGGTAGTTTCTTTGGCTACGAACTTCCTCAGGATCTTTCCCGGCGGTTCGAATGATATTTTGAATCCCGACATGAGGAGCAATCTCACGATCCTGTTCTTGGCCATAATGATGACATTGTCCCTTTCGAGGATCCCGAGTAAAAATCTCAGTCCGGTAGGGAATTTGAAGTCCGTCACCCGCGGAATATTGCTCGGTCTTGTTATCGCATCCCTGATACCTATAGTCGGATTCCTTCTGCTGAAGGATACGGAGTACTACAACTATGCTGTCGGACTTGTGTTCATAGCGGCAACGCCTTTCGCGGCATCTGTGGCCCCGCTTTCACTGATCTTGAGAGGAGATATGGAACACGCACTCCGTTCCACCATCTATGTTTACGTTGTTGCCCTGCTGTGGATCCCGTTCATCGTGTTCCTCCTTCTCGGCGAAAAGGTGGATATGACGAATCTTGTTATCACAGTGATAGAGATCATCGGAATACCTCTGATCGTTTCCAGATTCATCACGTGGGTAAAGATCGACAAGAACATAATGGCGATCATAATGAACTGTATCATATTTTTCTTGGTCTGGCTATCTGTGAGTTCCACATCGTTCCCCAATGAGATCGGAATATTGCTTGCATTCATGGCAATTGTCGCCTTGAGAACCTTCGGGCTCGGGAATGCGGTTGAGATCATTGAGAAGAAAAGAGGCATTTGCTGGTCTCAGAGAGTTACGGATATCCTCATGACATCCTACAAGAACAAAGGGATCGCGATCGCATTATGTGTGGCGGTGGCCGCCCCTATGGGGATCGCACAGTTTGCAATGGTCGCCATCGCTTCATCGATTGTCATCGAGATATGTTGGGTGGTCTTCATGGATTCCGTCCTATTCTCCAGGAAGAGAATGACGAGGGAATTGGCGAAAGAGGGGATCGATCAGTAATCGACGATCCTCATAACCTGTCTGGAAGACAGTTCGACTATCCTGTCCCCGTCCTTCACGGTCCCGAAGAGCAATTCTCCTTCGGGATCGTAAACTTTCTTTTTTCTGCTCTCGTCTCTTGCCGAGTTCGCATAGCAATAGATGCAGTCGTGATCGCAAGTATCGTAATTCCCTATATCGATATTCTTCACGCATTTGCATCTTTCGCGGAGAGGCGATGATAACTCTGAAGGAACATTGAGGGAGGTCATGTAATCCTTGTCGATGCAGCCTCTGTATGATATCCCATGCTCACTGAGATCGACATCGGCGCAGCAATAGTTCAGCTGTATGCCCCTCCCTTTTACCGCCTCGGACATCATCTTTCCGATCTGATATATTTCTGGCGGGGTTGCTTTTCTGAGTTTTTCCTCGTCGGATAACCGTTCCAGTTTTTTGTAAAGATCCACGAATCCGAATGTACATCTGTCTGTGTATCCCTGGAACTCGTTGCACAGGGTATTGAACTTTCTGCTGTGATATCTGAGATCGTATCGATCATTGATGATCACTGGGTCATACCTCCATATCATCCTTTCTTTTCCGATCCTGTTCGAAATCTCCTTGAACGAATCCACGATGTCGGCTTTGAAAGGTACCCGGGGTTCCACGTCCTTCCCGTATGGAGTGACCGTCACCTGAAAACAGTATTTGATACCCATTTCGGTGATCTCATCTAGATATTTCATAATGGGGCGGGGGTCCTTTGTCATGAACACCAGCATATCGATGTTCCTGGGAGCGAGATTCACCTTGTATATCACGTCTTTCTGAACAGGATTTCGAACCAACACATAGCCTGCACGCAGTCTGTTGATCATCCATTCCGCATGAAACGCGGGAATGTCTGTTCTTCTGCTTGCACAAACTATCATATTTGCACAATAAGGCACAGGAGGACATAAGTATTCTCAGGGAAATAGAGCGTTATGGCCGAAGGAGGAATAAGAACGTTCATGACGCTTATCGGGATGATGAGCATCTCCGATGACGGCAAGGGTAACATCGACGGACTCTATCTCCCAAATCTCAACCTGCCCGTAAGACCGGAAGGTCACAGTCCTGTGATAGACGAGGCTGTGACTCAGATAAACGATTATTTCTCGGGGAAACGTAAAGAATTCGATCTTCCGATCACCGTAAACGGGACCGAATTCCAAATGAAGGTATGGAATGCGCTGCGTGAGATCCCTTACGGCGAAACCGCCACATATTCACAGATCGCTGAACGCATAGGCCACAAGCAATCGTACAGGGCGGTCGGTACCGCCTGCGGGAACAATCCTCTCCCCGTCATCATCCCCTGCCATCGCGTGGTAGGTTCCTCCGGGCCAGGAGGTTATCTCGGTGGTTTTGAGATGAAAAGAAGATTGCTGGCAATAGAGGGGGTCAAGATCTGATCGACGTAAAGGAAGAACTGATAAAGAATTCCGATCCAAAACTCAAGGAACATCATCTTGTTACCATACCGGGTGCGGAGAACATGTACGGCGTGACTGTGCCCGTACTCCAGGATCTTGCAAAGAGGATATGTAAAGAAGATTGGAGGTCGTTCTTGAAAGAACCTTCATCCTCGTACGAGGAATCCATGCTGCATGCATTGGTGATATCCGGAGCAAAAATGAGCACTGAAAAGAGACTTGAATACAGCCGTTCATTCATACCGGAGATAACGAATTGGGCATTATGCGATATTTTTTGTTGCAATTGGGATATCAAAAAACAAGAGAAAGAAAAACTGTGGGATTATTGCCTTGAGCTGATGAAAACCAATGATGAATTTATGATGAGAGTCTCTGCGGTCATCTTGCTGGCACATTTCATTGAGGACCGTTATATCAACTCTGTTCTAGACCTTCTTTCTACCTCATATCACGAAGGATACTACTATAAAATGGGGTCCGCTTGGGCCCTTTCCGTCTGCTTTATCAAATATCCCGAAAAGACCGAACCTTATCTCTTTGCTCCGTCGCTCGACAAAGAGATCAGAAACAAAGCGATACAGAAAATATGTGACTCTTACAGGGTGGAAAAAGAGAAGAAAGAAGAACTCAGAAAGAAAAAGGCAGCTTTGTTCCCTAAATAAGAATATCAAACCGCTTTCTGTATCATGCGGTATATCTTTTCCGCATTCTCGTTACCTAAACGGGCACCCTTTCTTTCGAAGTATGTCCAACCTCTTCTCTTACACTCTTCTTCGAATGAGAGATTTGTCACCGCTATTACCTTTCCGTCTTGGAATGTGTTATCTTCCAACATCATGGCAAACATGTCCTTGGGGACGCAAATGATGATCTTGTCGAAATATTTCGATATCTGGTTCAGCTGTCCGAGATAATCCTTCTCTTTCTGAACACGCAGATAGTCTTCCTTAGTTGACATCACATCCTCATAGTTTGTGATCACATAATTCCCCGGAACGAATCCGAATCTGGAAGAGATAACGCCGAAAGATACGTCGCACATCTTTTTTCCGTCCTTTTCCGCAAGGTCGAGCCTTGCAACAAGCTTTTTGACCTCTTCGGCCCGTCCTCCGAACATTTCGAACGCGCTTGTCAATCCTTTTTTCAGGAACACCGTAGAATCGTTCGTTATCACAAGTACAGACATTAAATTCGATTTCTTGCTGTTCATGTTCATACTCCCTTTGATGAAAATCTGTATGCTATACTGCAGTTACCTTCTTCGGATACCATACACGGGCCCTTCGGACTGCTGGGCTTGCATGCGGTCCCGAACATAGGGCATTCCTCCGATCTTATGAGACCTCTGAGCACTTCCCCGCATTTACATCCTTTTGCTTCCGCTTCGACCTCCGGCGTCTTTGCGATGATGTCCCTGTGTACAACGTTGGCATCGTGATCCGAGAATTCCGGTTTCAGCGCCAAGGCACTCTTGGGTATGACCGGGAACCCTCTCCAATCCCTATCCACCGCAACGAATGTATCATCCATGAGTTTTCTTGCTATCGGATTGCCGTGTTCCCTCACGAGACGGGTGTATTCGTTCTCTACCTCCGCTCTTCCCTCGTATATCTGCTTGGTCAGCATATATGCTGCCATCAGAATATCCAGAGGTTCGAATCCTGCCACGACCTGCGGAACATTGAACCTTTCGGAAAAGGTATAGAAGGGGTCCAATCCCGTGATCACGGCAACGTGTCCCGGCATGATCATCCCGTTCATTTTGGTCTCTCCCATATCGAATATCGCTTCCAATATCGGCGGACATATCCTATGGCAGCTGTATATGCTGAAATTCTTCGGGAGTTCCTTCTTTAACGGAACGCATGTGGACGGTGCGGTTGTTTCAAACCCTACCGCAACAAAAACCAGGGGTTTACTCTGTTCCGATGCCATCTTCACCGCGTCTTCGATGGAATAGACTATCCTTACATCGGCCCCGTCGGCTTTCGCATCGAACAACGAGCCTATTGTCGTGGGAACTCTCATCATGTCGCCGAATGCGGTTATTGTTACACCGTTACGGGCAAGCGTTATCGCGTCCGCGATTTCTTTGCTTGTTGTTACGCATACCGGACATCCCGGACCCTGACAGATCTCAACGCCTGCATCGGCCAAAAGTTCTTCCAGCCCGAAACGAACTATCGTATCCTGATGTGTTCCGCATACATGCATGAACTTGTTCTCTAGTCCCATATCCTTTATCGAAGCCAAGACCTTCTTCGCGGTCTCTCCGTCCCTGTACTTGAACATCACGCTTCCTCCTCGATGTCCACTGATTTGACGCAGCAGGCCTGACCTTTTGTCAATTTAATCGCACTTCCGCATTTCGGACAAGACAGTACGGGCACTGAACTGTGATCATCCCCGAATTCAGCATTCTTGACCGGCCCCTCGTATGAACAAGAATCACATAGGACCTCTATCGGTTCTTCCTCAATGACCAATTTTGATCCATCGAGAATGGTGCCTTTGGTCATGATATCATATGCGAATTCCATCTGTTCGGCACCCAAATTGGTCAACTTTCCTATTGTGAGTATGACTTCCGTCACCCGAACGACCTTGTAATTCTCAAGCTCCTTCAGTATCGCCGAAACGAGGCCGGACATTATTGATACCTCATGCATCGGACCCGTATCACGATGTACTTTATATCTATGTACTGACCCCAGACTCTGAAAAAAACGAGCACATTTCCCTGACCGAACATTTTTCGCATTTGGGATGATTCGGCAGGCAAACCACCTGTCCGTGCCTCACAAGATATCTGTTGATGTCCGACCATCGATCTTCGGGAGTTATTCTCATTAGCTCGAATTCGGTTGCAACTGGGTCCTTTGTTCTTACTAACCCCATTAGGTTGGCAATTCTATGAACATGTGTATCAACGCAAACCGCAGGTATACCCATTGCGTATGATCTGACGCAAGCCGCCGTCTTCCTTCCGACCATCGGCAGGGACAGAAGCGTCTCCGTATCCTCGGGAACTTTGCGATCGAATCTTTCTTTCAGAATGTTGCAGCATTCCACTATTGCGGCAGCCTTTTGCTTCGGGAATCCTGCCGGACGCACCAATTCTGCCACTTCGTCTATATCCGCGGCGGCTATCTCATCTATCGAATTGTATTTTCTGAAAAGATTGTCGGAAGCTTTCCTTGTATTGTCGTCACGCGTCCTCTGAGAAAGAATTGTTGCAATCAATACATGGAACGGATCGACATCCCACTCGGGATTCAGACCTTCGGATGACCTTCCGGGGTATGCCCCCTTGTCGTATTCCCGTGAAAGGACATTCAATATCCAGCATATGTCTTTTTCAGCCATTTTATCGCATCTCCCGCCATATGGAATGAACCTGTTACAAGAATGATCTTGTCATCTCTTATCTTCATCGCCATGTCCATGGCATTCGATACATTCTCTGCCGTCATGACCTCGTCCGTGTATTCAGAGAACACATCATGTACCTTATCTGTTGCCGCCGCTCTTTCCGATTCCGGTGATGTCACGATCACTTTGTCCGCAATGGATGAAAGGTTTTTCACTATGCCTTCCGCGTCCTTGTCATCAAGTAACCCGAACACGAGTATCACATTACCGTACAATTCCCGAATACTCTCGACAAGCACCTCGGACCCCGCAAGGGTATGCGTCACATCCAAGATCAGAGGATGATCGGGGACCTTTTCCATCCTGCAGGGCCATTTCACCGTCTTCAGCCCTTTTTTCAGATTGCATCTGAGACAGTGGCCGTATATTCTTAGTTTAGATACCGCCACAATGGCCAGAGATGCATTATACGCCTGATATCTGCCGGGCATGGATACTTCGTATTCTTCTTCCAAATATGTGAACCTGACTCTGTCTGCGGTACATTTTACGATCGAGATATCTTCTCTCAGAACAGGGATAACTATCGAGCCCACTTCTTTAGCCCTTTTCTTGATCACATCCAGGGCCGCACCGGTGTTCATCGTTATGCACGGAACGCCGCTTTTCAATATCCCTGCCTTTTCCGATGCGATCTCCTCGATCGTTGTACCAAGGAATTCTGTGTGATCCATGCTGATATTGCATATTACGGAAACCTCCGGCACGATCACGTTTGTGGAATCCAACCTTCCGCCCATACCTACTTCGATCACTGCGTATTCTACGCCCGCGTTCCTGAAATGAAGGAATGCCATTGCCGTGGTTATCTCAAAGAATGTGGGCTTCTTGCCTTCCTCCTCCATTGACGTTACTACAGGCATCACTTTTTCTATTAACGATATGAGTTCATCGTCTGTGATGTTGTTCCCGTCCACAGATATCCGTTCGTTGAAGTTCACGATATGCGGAGAAGTGTACAATCCCGTTCTTATCCCGGAAGTTCGTAATATCGAATCTATACACGCACTGACCGATCCTTTTCCGTCCGTACCTGCAATATGCACGCTTTTGAAGGATTTATGAGGATCACCCAGTTTTTCCAACAGTTCCGTTGTATTGGAAAGATCGAGCTTGATCCCTCTCGACCTCAGTCCGTACATCCACTCCAAGAATTCTTCTTTTTTTATGTTCATCTGCCCCGAACCTCTGCCTGTTCTGCGATGGATGATATCATCTCGCTGCAGGTCATCCCGTTTTTCTTGGACAGCCTGCGCAGAGCATCCATCACTCCGGAGCCGTATTGTGCTGCTTTCTTCTCTTTCACGGCGATGGAATGATATCCCATTTCCTCTGCGACCGACCTCAGGGCCGCCTTTCTTGTCCCGGCCTCCGAGGGCATCAGTTCCCGTGTGCCCATCCTTTCTGCCGCGGCGATCAATCCTTTATCCAAGAACGGATAGACCATCTTCTTCCCAAAATGTTCCGCGACCTTCTTCTCGTGATCCAACGTTGTATCTCTGAGCTTGTTCAGGTCATCTTTCATCATGATCCTTAATGCTCCTTCTTCCAAACCCACATATTTGGAATACCCCGCGAATATCTCGTCCGCACCTTGACCGGTCATTATGTATTCCTCTTTGCAGTTGGCGCACACATAGAACAACGGAAGTTCGAATGATATTGTCAACAGATCGGCGGTTCCGGTTATCCTCACCATCTCTTCAACATTCTTCTCCAATTCTTTTTCATCGATTATGATATGATTCCACCGCAGATCCAGATCGGATGCCATTTCCACTGCCATTTTGGCATCGTACGACCACGCCTGATCTTCGGCCCCGTCTGCCGATCTTACCGTTCCCGCAGTATAGAGATTGATCCTCGCGGCATATTTTCTTGCCACAGCTGCGATCAGTCCCGAATCAAGTCCGCCTGAAAATGCCACCGCCAGATCCTTTCCTTCGGTCCCTCTCGAAATGGCCTCTTCCAATAGACGTCCGATATTGTCGGGATGCGGCATATTCCGCACATCGTCCATTATGATAATAAATGCAACGGACTCGGGATCAACATGAACTATTGATTTCTGCTCAACTTTCTACTCTCCGAGAGTGCTACTTACCCCGAAAATAGTATCCGTTTCTTCATCCTGTCATGATATACTTATTAATATGGATGGTTATTCTGAAACATGGATGGAGTAACACGCATCGGTGTGTCCCTTGAGCCGGAACTTTTGAAAGAATTCGATAAAGCCATATCGAAGAAAGGATACGTCAGCAGATCCGAGGCTATACGCGACCTTGTCAGAGACTCTCTGGCGGAGAACGAATGGAAGAACGATAAAGAATTCATGTGCGGCGTTATCGTTATGATCTATGACCACAGCGTCACCGGGATCGGAGAGAAACTCACAGTGCTTCAACACGGTAAGATGCAGAACATCAATACTTCCATTCACGTCCATCTCGACCATGACAAATGCATGGAGATCCTGATCGTCGAAGGAGAATTGGGTCAGCTTAAGGCTTTGACCAATGATGTATCTTCGATAAAGGGAGTGTTGAGATGCAAATTAACCATGGCGTCGCAGGCCACGGGACATATGCACCACATAGGCGTAAGACACTGATATCTCCCTAGATCCGGTCGGTTTGATAGGTGCAGCCGACAGCATTTCTCCGTTCACCAATGATTAAATAATCCTTATGTTGTCGCGGGGTCGAATGAGAAAACTGATAATAACTGAGAAAGCAAACGCCGCCAGAAGGATCTCCACTATATTATCGGACGGAAAGTCCAGATCCGAATCTTCGGGAGGCGTGACCGTTATTTCGTTCGATACAACGGAAGATGAATACACGGTCGTGAGTCTCAGAGGCCACATAATAGAACTTGATTATCCGGAAAAGTACAACGACTGGGGAAACACCTCTCCGTTGGAACTTGTTCATGCACCTCCTGTGAAAACCGTTCGCGTGAAGTCGATACTTAACAGGATAAAAGAAATAGCCGACATAGCGGATGAGATCATCGTAGCAACCGATTTTGACAGAGAAGGGGAGTTGATCGGCATGGAGACCGTGGTCGCCGTAAACGCCGATATGTCCAAGGTCAAAAGGGCCAAATTCAGTGCATTGACGAAATGGGAGATCGAGAAGGCATTCTCGGACCTTACGGTCCCCGACACAAAACTGGCGGATGCCGCGGAAGCACGTCAGATCGTGGATTTATCCTGGGGTGCGGTCCTTACAAGATTAATATCACTTTCATCGGGACAGGTCGGAAAGAACTTCATGTCCGTAGGAAGGGTTCAAAGCCCTACACTGAAACTTCTTGTCGACAGACATGAAGCGATAGAGAACTTCGTTCCCGTGCCTTATTGGTGCGTTGTGGGAAAATTCGGAATGCTTGCGATCAAAGGAGAGCATGAAAAGAATCCGATGTGGAACAAAGAGGAGGCTGATACCGTCTTGTCCAAGATCTCCGGCGAAAAGACCGGGAAGATCACTCAGTACGAGGCTACTCTCAAAGAAGAGTACAAGCCTGCTCCTTTCGATACCACCACTCTACAGGTCGAGGCCAACAAGATCGGCATACCGCCGACGGTGACAATGAAACTCGCCGAGGATCTCTACACAGGAGGATACATATCCTATCCGCGTACAGAGAACACAGAGTATCCTTCGAGTCTCGGATTGAAAAGCGTATTGGAGAAACTTAAAGATTCGGATTTCAAAGCGGAAGTGGAAGAGATACTGAAACAAGATAAGATCATACCTTCCAAAGGAAAGAGAAGGACCACAGATCACCCTCCGATATACCCTACCGCGGGAGCGCATTCCGACAAGATGAAGGGCGACAAATGGAAATTGTACGAATTGATCGTAAGAAGATTCCTGGCCACCGTCGGTCCTGTCGCAAAGGCGGAGGTCACAACCTGCACGATAGACGTAGCGGGAGAGATATTCAATTCACAGGGATATGTGCAAAAAGAGCTCGGATGGAAGAAGTACTACAAGAAGTACCTGAGATCCGCGGAAACCCACATACCAAAGATGAACATCGGGGATGAACTCGACATAAGATCCAGGGATATTGAGGAGAACGAGACCAAACCCCCCTACAGATACAACCAGGGATCGCTTATACAGGAAATGGATAGGCTTCAGTTGGGCACCAAGAGTACAAGACACGACATCCTTGGGAAATTATACTCCAGGAACTATGTCCAAGGCAACAACATGGTCCCAACGGCAAGCGGTACCGCTTTGACGAAGTCCCTCGAGAAACACGGGGGCGGGATCACCGAACCCGAGATGACATCGAAACTCGAAGCGGACATGCTTGATATCAGTGAAGGAAAGAACACATTGGACGAAGTGGTCAAAGAATCGCAGAAGATGCTTTATGACGTTGCTTCGAAGATCTCCGCCGAGAAGACGGAAATAGGCGACGAGATAAAATCCGCACTGAGGATGCAGCAGCATATCGGCATATGCCCCACCTGCGGGAACAACATGACGATAAAGAAATCCAAGAACGGGAACTTCATCGGCTGCGACGGTTTCCCGGAATGCGCACGTGCATATCCTCTGCCCAGGGGAGCCCTTATTCAGACCACGGAATCGCAATGTGCCTGCGGATTACCGCAGCTCAGGATCATCAGGAAAGGTATGCCTCCGGTCATACAGTGCATCGACCCCAAATGCGAAAGCAACGTGTCCCGCGACACATTGGGATCCTGTCCTACATGCAAAGAGGGTATCATCCGGGTAATGTTCTCCAAAGCGGGAAGACGCTTTGCGGGATGCTCACGATGGCCCGACTGCACACAGACGTATCCTCTGAGGCCCAGAGGCACGATCTCCTCCGCAAGCAAGAATTGTGAAACCTGCGGCTCTCCGATAGTATTGTTCAACGGTTCTGAGGACTGTATCAATCCCGATTGTCCCGGGAAAAAAAGAGTTTCGCGGAAGACAGCAACCGAGAAAAAGAAAACAAGCAGCGATGTCTCCGAGAAGAAGAAACCCGTTGCGAAAAAAACCGTTTAATTTTTCACGATCGAAATTGATAGTGTGGGTCAATTACGACACATAATATTTTTCTAATTCGTAATATTTCAATATCTACGGAAAAAGGAGTTGGATGATCAAAAAAACGGTTCCGCGTCTTCTGCGGAGTTGCCTTCGAAGTGGTCGTTCAATCCTTCGATGTCTTTGGATATGCGCATGTTCCTGCAGAGGGTGCATTCCGTGTCTTTCTTAAGAGTTAGCTTGAGTTTCATCGCTTTCTTGTCGAGATCCACGATTCTGCCACAAGCACAGTAGATTTTCATCAAACATCGAGAATTGGCATTGTCCAGCGTACATATCTGCCCCCCTATCGATGGGATTACGTGACTTGATGAACTACTAGAACTCACAATGATCGCTCCTCATCGCAAGTTGATATGTCCGTCACAGATTCCCATCATTCGTGGCGACTTACAACTGCTGTTGCATACTATCCGTATAACAGATATAAGCTTTCTGTTGCCTTCAAAATCATCGTTTATAAAGGGGTATACGGCATTATTCGGTTCGTAATAATTAACAGAAATGCTTATATAATAGTTTTAAACGATTATTTGGCGGAAATACCCATCCGACAAATTACATCTCGCCGAGTTGTACCAATTGCCGAATAACGGATTCCCTTATTTCCGAAGGCGTTCTTGCCTTTTCCAAGCGTTTGCCGTCTTGAAGTATGTTCTTCTCTATCATTTCCATCATACATCCGCAACCGCATTTTATTTCGTCGTTCTGTGAAAGGGATACGCCCATCTCGAAGCAGTCGGGACAGCGATAGGTATACTTCCTTCCGCCGAACTTTCCTCTTTTCGATATTGCCTTTCCGTCCTTCTCGACGATGTCCATCGACATATCCAAGGTCGGAGCATTGCTGATGGATGTTCCCACACCGAATCCGGAGACGCTTGTATCAACGATATCCTTGATCGATGACTCGTCCAATCCCCCGGACACTATTATCTCTACTTCCGTGTAACCGTTCATGTCGAGTTCCCATCTTACCTCGTTGATGAGTTCTTTGAAATTCCCTCTTCTCGAACCGGGAGTGTCCAATCTTACTCCTTTCAGATCCTTTATCGATCTGCAGGCTTCCAGCGCAGCAGTCCTTTCGTCAGAGAACGTGTCTATAAGCATTATCCTGGGGACGGACTCTTCGATCACTTCATCGAACGCCCTGAACGCAGCATCGTTGCTTCCCATTATCAGCATGAGCGTATGAGGTACCGTACCGATCGGTTCCGCACCGATTATGTCCCCTCCTATCTTCGAGGATACTCCGTCGCATCCTCCTATGTACGAAGACCTGTCCAGAACCCCGGACACGGCCGGATGCATCCTCCTGTTGCCGAAGGCCAGCACTGTCTTCCCTTTCGCGGCCATCTTGGTCCTTGCCGCCGCGGTGGCTATTCCCGAAGGTTGACACAGCATACCGAGCATCGCTGTCTCCATGATCCCGAATTCGGTGTAAGAGCCGTGAACATTCATCAGAGGAACTCTGACGCTTTCCGCTGTCCTCGGTTTGAATACCGTACCTTCGGGTATGGCGGAGATCGATATCGGCAATCCTTCTACAAGACGGATCACTTCTTCCAATCCGCAGAACACTGCCCACGGCCATCCTCTGGGCAGAGAACTCCCCGTGAATTCTGCCCATACGTCAACGTCGGAAAGACCTTTGGCCTCAAGGATACGCTTTGTTCGTTCGAAATAAACATCCATCGTGTATCCGTTGCGTACATCTTTCTCGTCGGCTATGAACAGTTCATTCATCGTATCATCTCAGGCCGAATACTTTCTTTCCGGGGAATACCGCTTTGGATCCGAGTTCTTCTTCTATTCTCAGAAGCCTGTTGTATTTTGCCGTACGCTCTCCTCTGGCCGGCGCTCCTGTTTTGATCTCGCCCGAACCCCATCCCACTGACAGGTCTGCTATCGTTGTGTCTTCGGACTCTCCCGACCTGTGTGACACCACAACATTATATCCGTTATCGAAACTCATCTGAGCCGCGTCGGAAGACTCACTCACGGTACCGATCTGATTCACTTTGAGCAAAAGTGCGTTGGCCGCACCCATTTCTATTCCTTTGCACAGGCGTTTCGTATTAGTAACGAACAGATCGTCTCCGACAACTTGCACTTTGTTACCTATCATCGACGTCAATTCCGCAGTAGTATCGAAATCATCCTCGAAGAAGGGATCTTCGATGCTTATCAGAGGGAACCTGTCCGCCAGATCCGCATAATAATCGGCAAGTTCTGTGGGAGATAATCTCAGATTATCAAGTTCATATACTCCGTCATTATAAAATTCGGATGAAGCGGCATCGATCGAAAGGAACACATCCTCTCCGGAAGAATATCCCGCCCCTTCGATAGCCGACACGATCACATCCAATGCTTCTGCCACTGTACCCAACGGCGGTGCGAATCCGCCTTCGTCACCGACATTCACTGCCCCCGCACCGTATTTTGCCCCAAGGATCTGTTTCAGTTCCATGTATATCTCGGATGCCGTCCTGAGACACTCCGAGAACGAGGGTGCCCCCGCGGGGATGATCATACATTCCTGCAGCTTCAGGTTTCCTCCCGCGTGTTTCCCCCCGTTGATGATATTGAACATCGGAACGGGAAGGATCTTCTTGCCTCCGATGTGCTCGTACAAAGGTATACCGAGGGAGCCTGCTCCTGCCTTTGCCACTGCGAGTGATACCGCGACCATGGCGTTGCCGCCGAGTTTGGTCTTGTTTTCTGTGCCGTCCAGATCTATAAGTGTATAGTCTATATCCCTCTGTTCGGCCGGGTCCATTCCCACCAATGCTTTGGCGATGTCTCCGCGAATATTTTCCACGGCGGTCTGGACTCCTTTTCCTTTGTATCGTTTTCCTCCGTCACGGAGCTCGTGGGCTTCCCATGACCCGGTGGATGCACCGGACGGTGCGATCGCGGATATTTTGTGTCCTCCCACGGTTATCTCGGCTTCTACTGTGGGGTTGCCTCTTGAATCCAGTACTTCCCTTGCCCATACTTTCTCGATCTTCATTCTTCATTCCTCGGTTGGGTGATAATATTCCATGTAATTCAACAATATCTCTTTATCTTTCTCTGTGAAGTCTTTCGCATCCACACATACTATGAATGAGGTTCTTTTATTATAATCGGCGGTCACAGCCTGATGGATCGCAATGATCACCGAATTCATTCCGTTCCGTTTGATCATCGGATTTATGTTCTCGAAAACTATGAAGGGCATCTCCTTTTCATGAATGAAATTCTTTATTGTTTCGATCATGGTCCCCAATCTGTATATATCGAAATAGCCGCCCAAAAGCTTCAGTGACATCAAATGGATATCGATGTTTGCGGTTCCGAACCTTTCCTGTACCGTTTTTTTCTTTCCCGGTGTTACAAGGAGAACATCGCATTCTTCCCTTTTCAGAGAGTACACTATATTGTCCACTGTTCTCGCATCGTTCTGGAACATAACATAAGAGCTGCCGAAGGATATGGTTTTCTTGCCTGTGGCTTTGAACTCGCCATCGTCCTCTTTCTTTTCGGTTGCCGGCTTCTTGTGATCCTCGTCCTCCGGCATGAATGCCTCGACCTTCTCGATTATATCCGAGGACTTGAACGGTTTTTGGATCGAACCTTTTATCACCGTACTGTCACGCGGGATCTGTTCATGCCAACTTCTGAGAACAATGACATTTACCGCCAAGGACATCTCCTGCATCCTTTCGACGATATTCCTTGCGACACCGTCGTTCATGTCCATATCCAAGAGTATAACATCCGGATGTGATCTGATCGCCAGAGCAACAGCATCACTTTCCGATTCCGCGATATCGACCTTATGACCTGCGTCCTTCAGTATGTCCGTCAGGACCTCCAGAATAGGGGCGTTATCATCGATTATCAGAACATTCATCCCGATCCTCCAAAGGGTCAATATTAATCATAGAGACCGCCCTCGAACTATATTAAACAAATGAAGCTTGTTGTTCTCGGGGGGCTCACAGCGACGATGTCGCTGTGAGAAAAAGAGACTTATTGTTTCCTGCTTTCTTTTGCTTTGGGTCTGAGATTGCTGTATCCGCATTTTCGACATTTTTCAGCCTTTTTCGGATTTGTAGCGTAACAGCTCATGCATACAGACTTCTCAAGGAGTCTCTGCTCGGCTTCTTTAAAACGCGCCATTGTTTAATTCCTCTGGCAGACC
>JGI994J12354_10000928_pt1 | contig 29734 bp, 23 predicted proteins | sample IntmicLarv3ML3BL_FD_12354 | JGI IMG/M metagenome (IMG submission 12354) | reverse complement strand
GTCAAAAGCTTCGTGTGGGTGAGGTGACCAGGAAACAGTCAACCCTTTACGAGCGACTTGGAGTAAAGCCACCGACCACGTTATAATTTTCGGGAATTCAGGTTAAATATATGTATCAATTAAATCATACATGATTTTGTGAAAATTGAATGAATTTAAAATAAAAAAAACTCTGTGCAATGGAAAAATAATTATATCTTTCATAGGGACTGCTGAAAAACTAAAAAATCCTATGAAAATTCAAAGAAAAAACAGGAATATTTATAATTTTATTATTCATTGGGGGAGGTGGGGGATACCCCCACAAAGTGCCGCAGGCCCCACCCCCTGCTGGTGAGCTGTGTAGCAGCTCACCAGCACTAAATATAAACAGCTGTGACAATTTTTGTTTCCTTTTAGCAAAAAAAGTTTTTTGGATAGTTTTTCAGTAGTCTCTCTTTCTTATTATATTTTTCTTCAAAAAATTATATACATTTTAAGCATGTAATGTTATAATAAATCTAGGTTTAATTAATACTAACTTTTATTTATGGGAGTTAGTATTTAGTAAATTATATAAGTTAAATTCAATAAAAAATAGGATACTAAGAATAATCAATTGATGATTTATTTTGGAGGAGATTAAAAACATGGGAATAAGTATAAAAAAAGGTGATAATATTACTTCAGGAAGTTATGAAAATATGAAAAGTATTGTTGAAGACAATGCTGTAGACAAGTATGATGTTGTAGAGTATAACATTCAATCAGACAAAAATGATTTGACTGAAAGATATGTGGATTCTCAAGAGATTGACAATCTTGTGAGTACAATTTGTGTTTCTGAACCTGATACTATAGTTAGCTTTGGGAAAGAAGCTGCTGTTGAGATTTCCAAATGTTCTGATATGGTATTAAATAGTATGAGCATGAGCCAAATAAATGACACTGGAATAATGCTTAAATCATTAGGGAAAATCATGGACAAGTTTGATTTAAATGAAATTACAAAAAACCCTGGATTTTTTGGTAAAATTTTTGGAAAAGGAAAAAACTTTATAGAAAGAATTCTAGAAAAATATAATACTATGGGTTCTGAAGTGGACAAAATATACATTAATCTGAAGCAATATGAAAACGAAATAAAAGAATCTAACAAAAAATTGGAATCAATGTTTACTGCAAATCGTGGTTATTATCAAGACTTATTAAAATATATTTTGGCTGGAGAGCAGGGTATAAAAGAGGTAAATCAATATATCGAGCAAAAAAATCAAGAGTTTAGCCAAACTCAAAGTGGCACAGTCAAATTTGAATTGGAAAGTTTAGTGCATGCAAAGGAAATGTTGGAGCAAAGAGTTCATGATTTGAAAATATCAGAGAATATAGCTATGCAGGCGATACCGATGTTAAAGAACATGCAGTTTAACAATCTAAATTTAGTTAGAAAAATTAATTCAGCCTTTATAATTACATTGCCTGTATTTAAGCAAGCTTTATCTCAAGCCATACTGCTAAAAAGACAAAAAATACAAGCTGAAGCTATGTCTGCTCTTGATGAAAGGACCAATGAAATGCTATTGAAAAATGCTCAAAATACTGCAGAACAGTCTAAACTTACAGCTCAATTGGCCGCAGGTAGCTCTGTTAAAATAGAAACATTGGAAAAAACATGGAAGACTATCGTAAAAGGAATTGAAGAAACAAGACAAATTCAAGAGGAAACTTCAAGAAAACGTGTGGAAGACCAAAAGCGTTTGGAAGCCATAAAGGAAGATTTTAATAGAGTGTTTGGGAAATAATCTAAGAATCCTAACTAAATAAAAAGAGGGAAATGGTAAAAATTATCCTTCTTTTTTATTATAAATTAAATTTTATTGTAAATCAAAAAAATTTTACACTTCATATATCTTCCAATTTCCAATTAATGGGCTCTCTTCCATTGGCTTTAAGAAAGGCATTGGTCTGAGAGAAAGGTTTGGTTCCAAAAAAGGCACCGCCTGCCAGTGGAGATGGATGAGCTGATTTTAATAGTAGGTGTATTGGATTATCAACGGATTTGGCAGCTTCCATGGCATGATTCCCCCATAGTAAAAAAACAATTGGTTTGTCATATTGATTTAATTCACTCAAAATATGACTGGTAAATTTTTTCCAACCAAAGGATTTGTGGCTTCCTGGTTTGCCTTCTTGGACACTCCAACTGGTATTAATCATAAGTACACCTTGTTTGGCCCACGAGACTAAATATCCATGATTGGCAATATCAATATCTAAATCTGTTTTTAATTCTTTATAGATATTTTTGAGGCTCGGAGGAGTTTTAACACCTGGACGAACTGAAAAGCTAAGCCCATGGGCTTGTCCCTTACCATGATAGGGATCTTGTCCTAAGATTACTACCTTTACATAGTCATATGGGCAAAGGGCAAGACTAGAATAAAGGTCTTCCTCTGGTGGATAAATATTTCCTTCTAATCTTGCTTTTTCAAGCTTCTCTGTCAATTGAACAAAATATTCTTTTTCTTTTTCTTTTTCTAAAAATTCATCCCAATTTTTTATTTTCATATGCGTGCCTCACATTTATAGTTTTTTCAAATTTGAAAAATAGAGTTATTTTGTTGCATCTATGAATTCTTCAAAAATTCTTTGCATTTCTTTATTTCCACGAGCAGTCATCATCTCAGGGTGCCATTGGACCCCATAGAGAAATTTATGTGGTTTCATTTGAAAGGGCTTCAATGACACCATCATCACTCTGAGCAATGGCAGTCAACCCCTCACCAAGCTTGTTTACTATCTGGTGATGAAAGGAATTGGTGTAGATTTCCTCACCATACAATTGGTATAGCATATTATCTTTCTCTATAATTTTTACTTTATGTGTTGGAAGGTCAGGATAAAGATCTTGACTGTGTTTGATATCTGTTTTGTAATATCTTCCAATGTCTTGATAAAGGCTTCCTTTAAAAAATACGTTGAGCAATTGATGACCTCTGCAAATACCTAAAATAGGTTTTTGAGTTTTGAGGAATTCCTCTATGATGATTAGCTCACAAGTATCTCTTTGGGGAGAAATAGGAGCAATTCCAACTTTAAAATCTTCTCCATAGTACATAGGATTCACATCAGCTCCACCAGACACAATCAATCCATCCAAAAGAGAAAGTTGTTCTTTGATTACTTCTACATTGTCAGAAGTTGGAATTATTAAAGGAATACCACCACTTAAGATTACAGAATTACTATAGTCAATACTAATGGCAGCTTTATAGTAGTTGACTAGTCCATCTGTTTTTTCATAGGCAGAAGTGATTCCAATAATAGGTTTTTTCATAAAAGTACCTCCTAAATTTTTAAGTCTTGAAAGTGAATGCTGTTTTTTGATTTGTCTTATTTGCATTAGATTACTATCTAATATAAATAATTGCTGGCAAATTTTTTTGATGAACAAAGAGCAGAGGTAGAAACTTATGCTATTCTAAATCTAGAAAATATTTTTCTTTATTTCTGGCAATTAATTCTATTTTATTACCATTAACTGAATCTAGAATATTTTTATGGGGATTGTAAACGCTATTGTGATAGAAAAATATTTTAATTTTTTTATTATAAAAGTATTTAGGATAATATTTGACAAATTCAATTTCTTTCATATGGGGCACAGTCTCATCAATTTTAGTAATTTGGGTAAGCCTATATGGGAAAATGTCCTGATATAAGAAATCAATTCTATCATCTAGTAATAAATTAAGTATTTCTTTTGGTATTGACTTACTATCACCACTAAAATAATAATTTTTTTTGAGGAAAGAGAATAAAATTCCAAAACTAGGGATATTCTTCACGTGCTCTGTATCAATAAAAGTAAAATCCAAATTATCAATGTTAATAAATTGATTATTTTCCAATGAGATTATTTGGAAGTTTTCATTACCATTTATTTTTAGCAAGGTCTGAATGTCAGAGCTTATTTTTTTGTGAGAATAAATTAATAAACTACATTCTTTTTCAACAAATCTAATATAATGCTGAAAAGTAGAGAGTCCATTAACATGGTCTGAATGAGTATGGGTAATGAGCAAGTGTATATTTTTTATGGAATTATGTTTTTTAAGAAATTTGATGAGGATATCAATATTTTTTTCACCACAGTCAATAAGAATAAGTGTTTTATCCAAATGAATATAACCTTGAGAATTGTAAAGGTCAAAGTCAAAGGCTCCACCATTTCCAAAAAAACATAATTTACTATTTTCAATGGAATTCAAATTTTCCACAATCATTACCTCGTTTGTTGTTAATTGTAAATAAAGTAAAATAAAAGACTAAAGCAGAGATATTCTCTGCTTTATATGGTATTTTCATTAAAATAATTTTCTTTTTTTGTTGATAAATCTATAACAAGATTCCTAGAGAATCCTTCCTCATACAAAACTCTCATATCAAAGTCAGCTAAATCATCCATAAATTGTAAATAATTGTCATTTGCATAGATTAAAAACTTTCTATTTTTGGCAAATATTTTTTTGATTCTTTCCCCTTTTTTTCTGAAAGTCTTAGTATCCCAGTCCATTTTCCCATCCAGAAAATCCAAAAACTTAGTCTTGGCTTCGTCAACATTTTTGCAATTTTTCAGAAACTCATCAAAAACATTAATTTTAATATCATCTATATAAAAAATATTATTATGTTTTAAATTTTCAACTATTTCTTTGGTTTTAGCAGAGTTAAAAAAGTCCTCAGTAGTAATTTTGTAGTTATAGATTTTTCTACTGGTATCAGTAGCAGAAAGTCCATTGACAGTGATAGTTTCTTTTAAGCCACGAATTGTTTCTTCATAGATAATGACTTTGGATTTATATTCGGAAATAAGTTTTTGATTTTCTTTGAGGTTTTTTTCCAAAACTTCCAATTGTTTATCAGAAAAACTTCTACTCTTAACTTGAGTTAATTCATTCTCTAAATTATTTTTGTTTTCTTGATAAGTTAATAGCTCTGTTTTTAAGATTTCAATTTGTTTCTTCTGAGAAGAATTTTTATCGTTCTGATTTTCAATCTCAGTTTGCAATGATTTTATATCGTTTTCTAGGGAAGTTATTTTATCCTTTCTTTCTTTGAGCACCTTATTCATGAGGTTTAGCTTACTAATAAGGTCTTCTATGCGAGCTTGCATCTCCTCTTCTTTATTATTAAAAATGCCACCTAAGATTCCCACACAAACCTCCTTACATAATTATCATCTTGGACAAATAGCGAAAATAACTTATCTTTTAATCCTAGAATCAGATAATCCTAAAAAATTCAGGGAATATTAGCTATAGTCTTCCTATTTATATAATAATTATATAATACTTTCTATTTGACTACAAGTAAAATTTTTAATGTTTTTATATTTCTATAAAATATTGAGTCTGTCGTTAAAAAATTTATTTATTTCTTTCTCTCTAGTTGCAGAAAATTGTTTCAATTGTTTTGATACTAATTCACTAACATAGTTTACCTCACATAGCTCATTTGGGTAATAAATTGGGGTTTCTTTCAGTGGATTGGAATAGAATTCAAAGGTTTCCCCTTTACATTTTCCATTATGCTTGAACCATTTTTTGAATAAATCAGAATTCAAATATCCAAGAATATATAATAAATTTGTTTTCTTAGTTTTTTTGGTAATAAAATAAACATCAGCACTTCCATAGACTTCTTTTTCGGTATAGGCAAAATTATTATTTTTACATCTTTGTCTGGCTATGATTTTAGGTTCTTTAAATATTTTTTCTTCTCGGGCCCATTGTAATTCCCACCAATTAATTATACCCTTTAAAACTTCTCTTCTATTGGACAATTTTTCTTGATATTCCATTAGATATTTTTCTATAGCTTTGGTGATTTTTTTCTTTCCATCCAAGTATAAAATCCAGTATTTATTTTTGGAGGACAGAGAATATTTTCCTACATCTTTGTTTTTATAAAATGGTTTTAAGTATTTTTTAAACTCTTCTTTATATTCTTCCATAATAAAGGCATTGTCACAACCGGACACTAAACCTTGATTGATATTAACCAAATCTCCTAAAGTATAATTGGTGAGTTTAGAGATATTTGTGTTGAAATCTCTTATTTTTTTGCTTGCTAATATAATTCTATTATTTTTGTCGTATAATAGAGAATTTTGAGTTGAGAATTTATCATTTGGGATTGTTACTGCCACTTTTTCGTCATTTTTAGTGGACTTTTTCCAAGTAAAGATAACATTGTGTTGTCCAATGGCTTTTTTAAACACAGAAGTTTCAAAATCTTTTATTATTAAAAATTGACCTTTTTCTTTTAAAGTGTTTCGGAGTATTTTGCCCCCATCAGCCTTTAACCAATAATCGGTGGTAATATAAGTGAAAATTCCGTCTTTTTCCAGTAAATCTACAGCTTTTTCAATAAAAAAATAGAAATAGTCCATTTTTGCCTCATAATACCTCTGGCCAAACTCGGTTTTTCTGACTTCTTGAAAAATTTCTTTGTTATTCTTTTCCCCTAAATATGGGGGATTGCAGACAATTAAATTAAATTTGGATCTTTCAGTAAGGGCATCCTTACAAAATACATTAATTCTTCCCTTTAATTGAAATTTCTTTAGTAGCTCTTGTCCTCGAGTCATGGCCAATTCCACAGCCTCTCTGTTGATATCAAAGCCTTTTATCCAATGTTCATTGTAGGAATAAATACCAGTTAGTTTTTTAGATAATCTAATCAATTCTTCCAAAGCAAGGATGAGAAGATTGCCACTACCACATGCTAAATCACAAAGTTTCACTCTATTGAGTTTTTCTATAGTAGGTTTTTCACCAAAGTAATTGTCGAAAGCATATTTAACGATTTCTCTGGCAATGTGCCTTGGAGTATAGACACAAAAATTGTACTTTTCACGATAGCTTAAATTCTCATTAATCAAATTATTCATTTAAAACACCTCCATTTTATTTTTTAGTAGGGCCTTTGCCCAAAAAAGCATATACACAGCTGAGAACACACATAATTTTAAAAGAGTATTTTTTAAAAAATAACTTGCAGCTAGTGCTATAGCTGAACAAATGGTCACTTTAATAAAAAAAATTATGATATCTGTCAAAGGAAATTTAATATATTTTTTCCTAAAGACAATAAATAAAAGAAAAAAATTAACTCCAGAAGCTACGGAAGTGGCTAATGCCAGTCCAGAATGTGCCATTGGTCTTATTAAGATAAAGTTTAAAATTATGTTGGTAATAATAGATAGTACAGAAAATATAACAGGATCCTTACTATTTTTCATACTATAGAAAGCCCTTGTCATAAGATGAATGCTTGTGTAAAAATATAATCCCAAGGAATAAAATAATAGGGTTCTGCCAGTTAGGAGTATTGATTCTTGGCCGAATTTCCCATATCCTAAGGTTATTTTTACCATGTCAGTAGCATAAAATGTCAAAACAAATGTTGAAGGAACAACAAAAAATAATAAAATGTTTAGTCCTTTAGAAAGGGTTTTCTTCACATCTAACATATTGTTTTCAGAAACAGCTCTGGAAAGAGTCGGAAATATCACTGTGGATAAAGAAATACCAAAGACACCTACAGGTAAGAGATAAAGGCGTGTGGCATTTTCTAAGACAGTTACTCCACCATCTGGCAAAAAAGAACCAAATTGTTGATCTACTATAGTGTTCACTTGTCTTGCTACGATTCCAATCAACATAGGACCCATAAGAAGAAAAACTTTCTTTAAATAGGGATCTTTGAAATTGACTTTGATAGAATAACTTTTCACTATAGAGAAAAAACTAGGTAGTACAACTAAAAATTGTAAAAGACCTCCAATGACTACTCCCCAAGCTAGAGCTTTGATTCCAACAGTTTGCCCATAGAAGTAAGCACCACCTATTATAGCTATATTAAAAAATATAGAGGTAGATGCTGGAATTAAAAACTTTTTGAAATTATTTAGCATAGCACAAATCATTCCAGATAAACTTATAAAAATAAAATATACTGACATTATTTTTAATAAATTTGAAGCCAAAAGCTTTGTTTCTTCTGAAAATCCAGTCACTGTTAGTGCAATAATTTCTTTGGAAAAAATAATCATTAAAAGAGTTACTATAGTACTAAATATAAAGATTAAATTAAGAATGGAATATATCAATTCTTTACCAGAATTATCCTCATATTGGTAGATTTTTTCGTTATAAATTGGAATAAATGAACTTCCCAGAGCACCTTCACCAAGTAATTGTCTAAAGAAATTACTGATTTTGAATGCACCATAATAGGCATCTGTTATGGAAGAGGAGCCAAAGAAATATGCTGTAATACTAGCTCTTATTAATCCTAAGACTCTACTTATCATTATTATTATCATAACCAAAAGGCTGCTTTTAAACATAATTACACCTGAACTTATTTTTTAGTTGATTTATTTTTGGAAGTGCTGTTTTTTTTTGAAATCCTAGAATTTTTGGAGTTATTTTTCGCGTCTTTTTTTTCTTCTAGTATCTTTTCTTCAAAAATATCAGTATCATTTTCTTTGAATTCCTCTTCAAGATTTAGTGCAACCCACTCTTTATTTGTGGATTTTGCACTGGTGCTATCAAGGATAATATATCCATCTTTGTATAATTCCAATATTGCTAAAAATAAATAAATAAGATGCATTCTATTTTCAGCCCTATCAAAAATCTCATCAAAAGATTGAACTTTTCTATTTATATTGGTGTACAATTTATAGGCCTCGTCATTGAGGGAATAGTCCCTATCGAAAACAATGTCTAAGAGCTCTTCTTTGTGTTCCTCCAAATGTGTAGCATAGACTTTGAACAAATCCAAAGGTTGCAACTCACCGACATTGTATTCTTTGGGAGCTTTTCTCATTATTTTCCTTCCTTCTCCCCTAGAATAAGAAATATATTCTTCGTGCTCCAATTTACTTATTTGGTTTGAAAGTTCTTTGAATATACGATAATCTTCTAGTTGTTGTATTAGTCTGTCTTCTTCATCGGTTTTTTGTGTGGTATCTAAAAGGGCAATTGCTTTGATTTTTAATAATTCAGCAGCAATAACCAAAAATTCTACCTTGATCTCCATATCACCGTCTTTGGCACTATTAATGATAGAGAGGTATTCGTCAATTATTTGAGAAATCCTTAGTTCTGCAATTTTAATTTTTTTCTTATCAATTAAATACAAAAGTAGATCAAGGGGACCTTGAAAATTATCTAGTTTTAGTATAATTTCTTCATCTGAATTCTGAAGATAATCACAATATTCTCGCCATTCCTTAACATCATTTTTTATGGCTTTTTTTAATTCAGCAGTGGAATTGAATTTTTTTTCTGGTCTTAAGAATTTGAGTAATTCAATAGTTACATTTTTATCATATAAATCCCCTTTATAATCCAAAATATGTGCCTCAAAGGTCAATGTATTGGGTTTCAAAGTGGGGTTAGTGCCAATATTGATAACACAAGGTCTTATTGCATCCTCTTGTTCTATGGTTATATTTCCACCATATACTCCAAATTTAGGCAGAATTTTATTTTCAATTGCAATATTAGCTGTTGGAAAACCTAAGGTACGGGCTAATTTTTCACCATGGATGACTTTTCCACTGGCAAAAAAAGCATATTCCAAATATCTATTGGCATCTTCAATTTGACCATTTGTAACAAAATTTCTAATTAAGGTGGAACTCACTATTTCACCATTTAAAGAAACAGATTTAAGTTCATTTAATTTTATTTGGAAATTTGGAGCGAGCTCTTGAAGAGTTTGGATAGTTCCAGAGCCATCTTTTCCGAATGTAAAATTGAAACCTACGAAAATTTCCCTAGTATCAAGCTTTTCTTTTAAAACTTTAATAAAATCAGTTGCTTCTATATCAGCAAATTCTTGATTAAATGGCTGAAGAATCAAATAATCAATGTCAAGCTTTTGGAAAAGATTTGTTTTTTCATCCAGATTAGTTAAATATTTTGGAGAAAAATTTTTTTTGATAATTTCTAAAGGATGATTGGCAAAAGTAAAGACAACAGATTTGCCATTGTTTTCTTTGGCTTTCTCAATTGCACTATCAATTAGTTTTTTGTGACCTAAATGTATACCATCAAAGGTACCTATTGCAACATAAGAATCTTTCATATTTTCTTTTATATCAAAAATATCATTAATAATTTTCATGTAATTATTCTCCTGAATCTCCATTTTCAAATAAAAGATTTTCATAAATTTCTTCTATTCTTCTAAATCTATTTCTAACTCCTGATTTGGAAATACCTATGACTTCACCTATTTCCTGAAGGGAACTTTCTGGGTGATGTAATCTTATGAAGGCCACTTCTTCAAGAACAGGGGTAAGATTATTTAGACCTAATTTTTTTCCAATATAATTGATCATTTTTATCTGATTTTTGGCAGTGTTAAGGGTTTTGGTTTCATTAGCCAATTCCCAATTCATTTCTCTTATGGTTTTGTTTTTAAGCTCTTTAAGGATTGTGATTTCTTCATAGAGAAAAAATTCTTGTGTAGCTCCTATCATGACTAGGATATCCATGATGTCCTCAGAATTTCTTATATAGACCAAATTCTTATTTCTCTTTGTAGTATGAGTGGATTTTTTGTCAGTATTAATAAAAAGATACTGTAAATCCTTGGAAGCTTGGGAATTATCCACGAAAAAATCCAAAGAATATTCATTTTTGGGGTCTTTAATATAACCACAAGCAAGGAAAAATCCTCTAATATAGCTATTTAATAAATGCTCATTTTTTAAAATTTTATCAATATTTACTTTTAATGAGTCATAAAACTCCCTAAAATGTTTTTGTCTCTCTATAATAATTGTAAAAACTTTGTGGGTACCTAATTTTTTACTTGTAGAGTATTTTATTCCTATTTTCATGGAAGTCAAATCTTTTAAGAAGGAGTAAACTCTTTTGGCAATCTCTAAATTTTCCAAATTAAGTGAAATTACGTCATTTTTTATAGCATTTTTGCTGTTAAAAATTCCTGTTAATTCTGTTAATTTTTCAATATCACTTAGACTGGTATTGTCTAAGACAGATTTTTTTACCTTGGAAGTAAAAGACATATATAACTCGCCCCTTTGTTATTTGATTTTGGCCCAATTTTCTCCTACATGACTATTTACATCTAGTTTTACATCTTCAAAATTAACGCAAGTTTTCATTATATTTTCAATTAGGGATTTATATTCATCTGCTTTTTCTTCCTGTACTTCAAAGATTAATTCATCATGGACCTGAAGTAAAAGGGAAATATCGTTCTTTCCTTTGATTTCCTTATATATATTAATCATAGCTTTTTTTATTATTTCAGCAGCAGTTCCTTGTATTACTGCATTGACAGCCATACGAATGGCTTGATTTTTTATATTTTTATTTTGAGAATTAATCCCATCTATTATTCTTCGTCTCTTAAAATAAGTTTCCACATAACCATGTTCTTCAGCAAAGGTGATTATATTATTTTCGAATTGTCTCACCTTTGGATATTCCCTGAAATATTTGTCAATATATTCACTAGCTTCTTTAGGAGTAATTGAAAGCTCTTTGGACAACCCAAATGAAGTTTTTCCATATATAATACTAAAATTAATTACCTTTGCCATAGCTCTTTCGTCTCTTGTGACTTCTTTTGATTCATCTTCTGAGAATAATTTTCTTGCAGTGAGAGCATGTAAATCCTGATTATTCCTGTAAGCAGAGATTAGATTTTCATCTTCGGATAATTCACCCAAAACTCTTAATTCTATTTGAGAATAATCAATTCCAAGTAGAAGATAATTTGGGGGAGAAATGAAACCACCTCTAATTTTTATCCCTTCATCTGTCCTTACAGGAATATTTTGAAGATTTGGATTGGCAGAAGAAAGCCTTCCAGTGGTAGTTCCTATTTGATTATATGTAGTGTGGACTCTATTGCTTTTATCAATCAAAAGAGGCAAAGTATCTACATAGGTACTTTTTAATTTGGATAATTTGCGATATTCTAGAATATATTTAGCAATTTCTACCCCTTGGTCTTTCAAAATTTCTAGGACATCAACATCAGTGGAAAGACCTGTCTTGGTTTTTTTTATTGGGGTAATGTTAAGTTTCATAAACAAGACTTCTGCCATTTGCTTCGGGGAATTAATGTTAAATTCTCCCATTGCTAGCTCATAAATTTTTTCTTGATTTTTTAATATTAGTTTATTTAGTTCGCTGCTATAAGTGTAAAAATATTGTGGATCAATAGTAATTCCATTTCTTTCCATGGAAGATAAAATTTCTATTAGGGGATGTTCAATGGTATTTAATACTTCATATAATCCCTTTTCCTTTAATTCATCAATAATAATAGGAGCAGCCTTCAGGTAGGCACTGGTCCTCTCAGAGAGAAAATTTCCATAGTCTTGAGGGCTAAGGTTTTCTTCTTTCTCTTTAGAAAATCTATCTTGAAAACTGTCCAAATCAATTTCGAGTGCATATTTAATTGGAAAATCATAATTTTCTTTGGTCTGAGAAGTCAGAAGATGGTAGCCAATCATAAGGTCAATATTAAGATTTTTGATGTAAAAGTTGTTATTAAGTAATGTTTTTATATTGTACGAAATGATTTTAGAATCAAAATTATTGAAAAAATCCTTTAAGTTATCTATATTGGTATAGTTTTTGAAAAAAAGAGATTTATGATTTAAAGGAATATAATAATTCTTATTGTCATCACTCAGTGCAATTCCCATCTCTGTACCAATAATAGATACAATGGGTTGAGATTTTATTTCTTTTTGAAATATCAGAAAACTTTCCTCTGAATCAATAACTAAAAGTTCTTTATTTTCTTTGGAATAGATTATTTTTGTTTTCTCTATCAAGGCTTCTTTCAAGATTTCTTTGGTGCTTTCCTCCAAAGATTGTGAAGAGTCACTAAAATCAATGGAATTATCTGGAATATTTGAGATGCTTGAAATATTTGAAGTATTTGAAATATTGTATAAAGTATTCCCTTCTTCCAAGGATAATTTCTTAATTAGAGCTTTAAACTCCAATTTTTTGAATAATTGTAATAATTTTTCTTTATTCATCTGATACTCAAAATTTTCTAGATTGCAATCTATAGGGAGATTTTTTTCAATTGTGGCCAAGGTCCTACTCATAAATGCAATTTCTTTGTCTTCAATTATATTTTGTACGAGGGATTTACCAATACCAGGAATATCAGCTAACTCGTTAATATTTTCATAAATTCCTTCAATGTTGTGATATTTATCCAATAAGGGAATAGCTTTTTTAGGACCTATTTTTCTTATGCCTGGGATACCATCGCTAGAATCACCAATAAGCCCAAAAAGATCTGGTATCATGTCAGAGGTAACTCCAAGGTATTCTTTAACATCACATTCAGTGGAAATAATTTTGAATTTTTCTTTTCCTTCGCCCTTTCCTAGTAAGGCAATACTTATATTGGAATCCAAAATTTGGGCAAGATCTTTATCTCCAGTAATAACTATGATCTGAATATTTTCTTTGGAAAACTTGCTAGCTATGGTTCCAATAACATCATCGGCCTCATGTCCTTCTATTTTTATTTTATTAATATTAAAATTATCCAGTAATTCCTCAATACGAGGAATTTGTGACAATAAATCTTCAGGGATTGCTTCTCTTTGAGCTTTGTAATCTTTATAAATTTCACTTCTTTTGAGAGAGGCTCTTTTTACATCAAAGGCTGCTCCAATAAAATCAGGTTTAAATTCATCTATGATGCTCAAAAGTGTATTGGTAAATCCATATACGGCTCCAGTAGGTTCGTTTTTGGTCCTAAAATGTATATTGGCAAAAAAAGCCCTATACATAATTGCACTAACATCTAAAAGTACAAGTTTTTTCATAAAGCACTCCCTTTAAAGTTCCTTGAAATTAGGAAAAGTACAATTCTTTCAAAAAAGTCTCAAAAATAAGAGACTAATTCAGAAAAAATATAGTATCCTAAGTATTATATCATGACTTTTAAGAAAAGGGTACTATTTTTTTCTTTGAAGCTATTTTCAAAAATAAAAATTACCATCTTTTTCTTAGAAATTTCATCAAAATATAAAAAAAAATTTTTTAAATAAAAAAAATCCCTTGATTTTTTTAAATTTTTGTTGTATTATAAAGAATAATTTTATATAAAGAGAACTAAAAGGAGTGCAAATATATGTTTATTTCTAATATAATGAACCTCATACTCATATTATTGGTTGTAGTTATTACAAACAATAAATTTTTTAGTATGAAGAGTTATGTTGGGAATATCCTCTAAAGTTTATATATCAAATTTTATAATAATATTTAGATTATTTATAAAATTTAATATTTGGAGACAGCCTAACAAAAGGTTGTTTTTTTTATAAAATTTTAGGAGGAACATATGAAAAAATTAAATTTTAATAATATAAATTATATAGAAACAATAAGATACATAAAATTCAAATCTATTCTCCTCTGGGTATAATAATTTTGTAGTAACTAATTTTTTAAATTAATTATAAGAACATACCCTAATAACAAAAAAATGGAGGATAAAAATGATAGATAATAAAAATAATAATAATATAGCAAAAATAGGATTTGGTGCAGTATTTGCAGTTGCCAGTGTTTTGTTTAGCTCTCATGCAGGAGGGGGATTTGCCACTGGAAACCAAGCAACACAGTATTTTGTAATAAATGGTATCTGGGGAATAATATCAGCAGTGATAGCAATGGGACTTTTGGCTCTTACTATCAGAGAATGTATCATCATGAGAAATACTAGAGGCCTAAAAAACTATAAGGAATTGTTTGAAACTTTGTATCATCCTTATAATAAATTGGAATGGTTGTTTGAAATTTATTTTAATATAATGGTAATTTGTGCTGTAGGTGCAGTAATAGCTGGAGCAGCCTCACTTATATCTGCCAATGGAATATTTAGCTATGGGGTGGGAGTATTAATAGTTGGGGGACTTTTATTGGTAATGACGATATTTGGAGCAACTTTGGTATCCAAAGTATCCACAATAATGTCAATTGGAATCTTGGTGTCTACTTTTATCATATTTTATATGGGAATAAGAGCCAGAACAGGGGTAATCTCTACAGTTTTTTCTCAGGGATTCTTTTATGAAGGAGCGTCAATTAAAAAATCAATAATAAATGCCTTTGTTTATGCTGGATTTCAATCAGTGGTAATTCCTACAATGATAGCTTGTGGGAAAGAATTGGGAGAAAAGAAAAATGTTTCTAAATCAATGATAGTAGCTTTTGTAATGAATTCGATAGCATTGGTAATGTCTGTAATAATGTTGATAGGTTGGTATGGAGAGTTTTCTCAAGTGGAAAGTGGAAGAAATTTACCTTCTCTATACATATGTCAGGAATTAGGAACAGGGGTTTTGTACTGGTTTTATAATATAGCTTTGTTGTTGTGTTTTATTTCCACTGGAGTTACTACAATATATGGATTTGTATCAAGATTTTCTAGTATAAAAGTAATGGAAAAAATAGAAAAGCCAATAATAAGACGTATAGTTGCTTCTTGCTTTTGCATGGTAATGTCCATGGGAGTATCTATGGTTGGATTGAGTAGAATAATAAGATATGGTTATGGATATTGTGGATATTTTGGAATAGCGATTATAATAGTACCCTTTTTAACAATAGGAGCATACAAAAATAGAAAATATATAAAAGAACAAAGAGAGTCTAGCTTTATAGAAAAAAATTATGATAAAGTGAGGTTATCTACAATGATGGATGGGAAATAATTATTTGTAATTTAGTAATATAATTTTGTACAATATAAAAAAGGTTTAAAGGAGTGTTAAAAAATGTCAGAAAAAACAGTATTTTTACCAAATTACACCATTGGGGAAACCCCATATGAAAAAGTAGCATCTATTTGCGAAGCTTATGGAAAAAAAGTAGTCTTCGTAGGTGGAAAAATAGCCTTATCTATAGTAAGTGGACAAATAAAAGATGCTATAAAAGATAGTAATTTAGAGGTAATTGGAGAAATTTGGTATGGGGGAGAAGCTTGCTATGAAAATGTTGAAATGTTGAAAGGGGAAAAATTAATCCAAGAAGCTGATATGGTCTTTGCCATTGGTGGTGGAAAAGCTTTGGACACCTGTAAATGTCTTACAGGAGAGATAGGAAAACCATTATTTACTTTCCCAACTATATCTTCCACTTGTGCAGCAGTAACTTCAGTGTGTGCAATGTATGAGAAAACGAGTGTGTTTAAAGACTTATATTGGAGATTTGCTCCAGCAGAACATTCTTTCATAAATACTAAAGTAATAGCAGAGGCTCCAAACAAGTATTTGTGGGCTGGAATTGGGGATACTCTAGCTAAAGGATACGAACCAGAATTTTCAGCTAGAGGAAAGGAATTGGACCACTCTAATGCATTGGGAGTTACAATATCTAAATTGTGCCAAGAACCATTAGTAAAATATGGAAAAAAGGCACTGGAAGATTGCGAAAAGAATGCAACTTCTAAAGAATTGGAAGAAGTAGTGCTAGCCATAATAGTAACTACAGGAATAGTATCAAATTATGTAATAAATGATTACAACAGCTCTGCTGCTCATGCAATGTGTTATGGATTCTCCACCCTTCACACTGTAGAGACCAACCATTTGCATGGTGAAATTGTATCTTATGGGGTACTGGTGTTATTGATGCTAGATGGAAGAACTGAAGAACTAGACAGAATATTACCATTTTATAAAAGCATCAAACTTCCAACTTCATATAAAGATTTGGAGGCAAAGGACGAAGAAATGGAAGGAGTACTTAAAAAAGCGGTGGATCTTCCTGATATGAATGTAGCAGCTTTCAAGATAACTAAAGAAATGCTTGAGGATGCCATAAAAAAAATTGAAACCTATGGAAAATAAAAAAAATCTCTCAGAAAATATTCTCTGAGAGATTTTTGCTTTTTGTTTATTAGTTTTTTATGGTTCTTTGTCAAGTGATGTTGTTAAAAAAATATTATATATTTCTATTCCATCTTTTCAACTGTGGGAAGAAAGCATTCATGTATTCAAGAGCATTTTTCTCATCAAAATTAGGGTCATCTTTAAAAATTTCTTTCATATGTTTTAAACTTATATCTATCATTTCTTCCATTGTTGCATCTAGGGTGTATTCTCCGTATTTAAAACAATGGATGCAATACTCTTCGTTTAAGCTATCATCTTTATTTGTTCCCAGCACTTCTGAAGACTCTAGTGGCATTCCACAACTTTGGCAAAATTCAATAAATTCTCCATTTTTGAAGCAATATATGCAATATTCTTCATTTAGACTTCCATTTTTATTAGTTCCTATTACTTCCACAGAATCCATAGGCATCTGACATTTTTGGCAAAGGTTTACTTTTTCATTCATCACACTACCCTCCAGATTTTAAATTCAATATTTTTTATGATATGTTAAGGAGCTGATTTGTTGATTAATTAATCTGATTCCTCTGTCAAATCATCATCTTCTATTAAGTCATCTCCATCATAAGCATTATTTTCATCAACGCTTTCTGAAGACAAATCCATTATTACTCTGGTGGTATTAATTGGAGATCTTTGTTTTTCATTTTCTGGATTGACAATAGTGGCATTATCTCCCTGATACCAATATTCCATTCCATCCTCTGTTAATTCATATGTCCCTATAATAGAAGCTTTTTCGTCATCACTCAAAAAACTTAGCCAAGCATTATGTCTTTCTTCATCTGAAATAATTGGAGAAGGTGCGTCTTCCTCGAAAAAGTGCATAACAATTTTTTCATCATCTGAAAATTGGTTCATTTTTGCATATCTAATGAGAGTTCCTATATCACTCTGATTGGTCTTAATAAGAACCACTTTGTAAAGATCAATAGAATAATCGGTATTAATTTCTCTGAAAATAGGCTCAAGAACAATTGCATTCTCTACTTTCCCAAGAATTTCGTCATCAGATTTATTGTCTGTTAAAAACACTAATCCAACTATTGAGTAAACACACAATGCCAAAAATAATAATGTTTTGAAGTAGAATTTTTTTTCTTTATTTACTGCTGAGAGTACTAAAAACCCCAAAGATAGTAAGAAAGTGATTCCAGTAAATATATATAATGCTAATTTCATTATGCTTCCCCCTCTGCTCTATATTATTTTAATATTTTAATAAATTTACGATAAATGATTATGATCTATTTAATAGTTTTGTCCATTGCCTATATTATATAACTTTAATTGAAAAATTAAAAGTCTTTTTCTTAAAATTATATAAAAATTTGTAAAATTTATAAATTGATTTTTAAAATATGTGATATACATAAAGAAAAATATGTAGTATAATTAATATATAGAATAATTTATAGGGTAGGTAGTTGAGTAGCAAGACATTTTGGAGGTAAATATGTTTTTGACCCCTGGTGAAAAATTAGTTAAATTTAGAAAAAAATATAAGATAACTCAAGCTGATTTGGCTGGCGAAGATTTATCAAGAACTTCTCTTGGGATGATAGAGACAGGGAAAAGGTCTTTGACTTCAAATTTAGCTCAATTTCTAGAGGAAAATTTTATAAAAATTTTCAAAGAACGTGGGATTACAGATGAAATCAATATGGATGAATTATTAAAAAGTAAAGAAGTGCAAGCTCACGAGTACTTGGAACTGATAATAACAGAGGATATTAATAAAATATCCGATTCTATGTGGACAGTGGACGAGGCCTTGATAATAGTGGAAAATAAGGAGAAAAGTCATTTTTCAAAAATAATATACAAAAAATATTTGGGAGAAAATGATTATGCAAATTCTAAAAAATATTTATTAAATTATTTTCATTTTTATGATAAAGAAAAAAATTCAATAGCTGAAATATTAGATTTGATGAAAATAAACGAAAAACTAAATGAATATGAAAAAAATGTAGATACTTATGATTTTTTTTATGATGAAATATTTGTAAGTGAAAATATTGAATATTTTTCTAAGATTAGAGTATTCTATGGAAGAGCTTTGTATAAAAGTGGGCAAATGAAAAAAGCAATAGAAAACCTGATGTTTTTCATGAAAAAGGCCAAAACTGATGATGATTTTTATAACTGTAGAAAAACTTTAGCAGATGCCTATGCCTATAATGGTAAATTTGGTGATGCTGTTGATGAATATGTTTCTTTGGCAAAGGGAAAAACAGATGAAATAAAAATATATCTCTATTCTCATGTATTGAAACTTGCAAGTGATAATAAAAATATAGATGTAATGAAAAAATTCTATAATCGTACCAGAGACCTATTTGCAGAGAACAATGTGGAAGATAATTCAGAAAAATATTTTATAAATATTGCTCTTGGACAAACAGCTTCTAACTTGAATAAAAAGGATGAAAGTCATGATTATTTTCTTAAAGCCTTTAAAATAGGGAAAAATTTATCTGACAAAGTTAATAGTCAAATGTTTTTGTTAGGAGCTTTATTTGAGATACTGGATATAAAGGATTTTGAAACAGTATTAGAATTGGAAGACGAATATAAAAAATTGTTAAAAATAAAAGAAGATATGAGACCTGCAATAAAACTTATTGATTTTTATCGTAAAAATATGCCTATAGAATTAGAAAGAAAAATAGCTCTTTATAAGTAGCTAGATAATATTTTTTTATTACTAAAATTTTAAAGTGAATCAAGTAAAAACAACATTGGAGAATTTAATAAATATATCTGGTGTTGTTTTGTTATTTTTAGTAAAACAGCAAAATAAGACTAGACAAATATGGTTAATATCAATATAAAATAGAATTTTAAGGATGGAATATAATGAGTAAAAATTTTCATTATCTGAGTTATAAGGAGAAGTTTTCAAAGGAAATATTGGCTAATTTATCAAAAGATATTAGTAAAAATATTATTTTTGTATTTGATGACTTTCAAAGAAAAAAAGAATTTATCAAAGAAAGTAAATTTATATTTATAGATAAAAATTATGAATTTCTGACCTTTGATGAGCTAAGAGACAAATTATATATAACTTCTAAAATATTGATAGATAAAAGTGTAAGTTCTATTATATTATTTGGCTCTTTAACTCCAGAATTAAAAAAGAAATTGGGAGTTACTGATTATTTTTCCATGAAAGAATTCAGTAATAGATTTTTTACTTTTTTCAGGGAACTATACAAAAATAATGTAGAGAGTCTAGATAGTGATTTTATATACAATTGGGAAAAAAGTCAAGTTCAATTGATGTATGAGGTCAAAGAAATATTTGATAAAACATTGGATGAAGATGGTTATTATCCTAAAGAGTGGATAGTGAATATGAATAATTTTTGTGATGTATGGATAAAAAATACTGAAAAAATTATATTTATAGATGTGGTTAAATTTACTAATCTCGATAAAAAAATTCTGGAAGAAAAACTTAGTTATATAAACGTGGATTTTTATTTTCAATTGAATATAAATGAATTTGATGAAGAAAAATTGAGGATAAAAGATGTCAAAATCCCTGATAGTATTGGAAAAATCAAATTGTATGATGTGATAGATGATACCATTGGTGCCTTTAATCTGGTTAATTTTTTGTCTAAAGATGAGAAAGAAGATGTATCAAGTATGATATATTCTCCCATGAGTAATGATAATTATTATAGTGATATCTTTCCAAAATTTTTTCAGAGACCATTAAAAAAGCCAGTGGAAGAAACCAAATTCTTTGAGTTTATAGAAGCTCAAAAATTATTATTAGATTCTTTGGTAGAAATAAATGGTAATATAGATGAAAGCAATCTATTATTTAGAATAGATGGATTTCTTCAATGTTTCAATAGAGGTATCTTTAAGGAATATTATGGGGTGTCTGATTTTGTAGAGAAAAATTTTCATAAAATGATAGAAAAAGATTATAAATATATTTCAAAAGAAATATTACTTGAGCATGTTGGTGAAGAAAATCCTTTGGAAAATTCTCTATATAACACATTGATAAGGATAATAAATGATATAACTTTAATATTTGGAGCAAAAAATTATCAAGATGTTCTTGAGTTCTTAAATAAAATATTATTTAGAAAAAAATACTTGAAAAAAATGAGCATTCTTGATTACAAAAATAATGATGAAGAGCTTTTGGATGACAAAGAAGAAAATTTAAAAATCCCAAAATATTTTTTATTTTACGAAGAGGGATATAATAATATTATTCTGGCTCTTCACGAGATATTTAGAGAAGTATTTTTGTTATCTCAGAGAGAAATTTTTGAAAAAATTATTGAGGAAAAATTTGGAATATTTGCATATAAATTTTTATTTGATGAAATACAGAATCTTTCTTATAAGATAGAAAAAATAGAGAAAGTAGAAGAAAAAAAAGAAAAAAAAGAAGAAAATTTGTACACTATTGAAGATATAAATAATGGAAGATATTCAAAATTTAGTAATGATAGTATGGTAAAAAAAGGTTACTTCATAGATATGATAAATACAGTAATTCCTTCAATAAAAAAAGAAAATATAATATTTACAGAAAATCAATTGATGAAATTGGGATTTATAACCAATGATGAGAAAAAAAATATAGAAAAATATAGATTTATACAAAATATATCTCTTTTTGATGAGCTTGTATTTCTTTCATATACCAATGATGCTGAAAAGATAGAAAATTCTACATTTATAGAGGAATTAAATTTGAAATATAACTTAAAAAAAGAAGAACTTGTGATACACAACAATGAATATATAAAAATGTTGAAGCAGAAGTTTATATCAAAAGATGCTGAAGAAATATTAAATAAAAATGATACAAAGAATAAAGCTAATGATATAACAAAAGAAGATATAATAGATAGAGAAAATATAAATTTTAGAAAAGACAAAAGTCTGTTGAAAGAAAAATTAAAATTAGGAGCATACACCTACGTTCAAATGAAAACATGCAACCTTCAATATTATTTGGACAATATTATTGGGTTTAGTCAATTTCCAATAAAAAATAAAATAGAGCCTATTACTAGACTTTACTTGGGGAATTTTTTTCATGAAATAATGGAAAAAATAGTAGAATCTAAAAGAGATGAAATAATTGCCAACAAAAATTTTTATGTTGAAAAGGAATATGTGGAAAAAGTAATAGAAAAAATAGTAAAAAGAGATATGGGAAAAAAAATTCCTTACTACTTTGAGAAATATTATCTAGAGGCATTAATACCCAAATTAGTCAATAATATATTGAAATTTTTCATGAATATAAAAGTGAGGTATGAAAAGGCAAATATAAGAAATATAGAAATAGAAAAAATTACACCTCAAGAAAAGATTTTCATGGATAAAAATAATATAGAGGTATTTTTAAATGGGAAGGTGGACTTATTAATCACAACAGATGTGGAATATAACATATATGACCACAAGACAGGAAAACCTAAGGATGGTCAAATGGATTTTTATAGGATTGCCTTTTTTCCAGAATCCAATTCAGTAAAAAAATGGATCTACAATGGATGGGATGGAGAGCTTAAAGAAGAAGAAGAGGAGACATTGACCATTGAAGAAATGGAAGTAGAAATATCAAGATTCATAGTTAATGAAAGACTGGCAATGGTGGAACCTAATAAAAATGGGAATTTCCCAGCTTGCAAAGAGTGTATATATAAAAAAATATGTGGTAGGGGATAAGATATGTCTAATAAATTGATATTAAAGGCCAGTGCAGGAACTGGGAAAACATATAGAATGTCGCTTGAATATATAGCATCCCTTTGTAAGGGGGAAGACTATAAATCAATACTTGTGATGACATTTACCAAAAAGGCAACTTCAGAAATAAAAGAGAGAATTTTGAAATTTTTATGGGATATAATTGAAAACAATGATAATGGAAAGGGAGTAGTTGAAAATATTAAAGCAAATCACTCCAATATTGCTATTAATAGGAAAAAACTAGAGGAAATATATTATGAATTAATAAAAAATAAAGATAGTTTAAAAATATACACTATTGATGCCTTTACTAGTATTATATTTAAAGAAGCTATAGCTCCTGTGATGAATGTATATGATTACGAAATGGTAGATGATGACGAAAATAATCTTATCCTAGAAAAAATCCTAGAAGAAAATGGATTTGATTTTATGAAAAACTTTGTCTCCAACAATTTGGAAAAAGGAATAGAAAACTATATTGAAATACTAAGAAATCTCATTAACGATAGATGGAAATATTTTTTGATGGATAAAGATGAGATAAAAAATGGAAAGACCCCTTACGAAAAGTTGCCTAATTTGGTTGGACAAGTAAGGAGAGTATTTGAGATTTTGGAAGAAATAGCCAAAATCAAAGGTAAAAATGTGGAGCAACTATTCAAAAAAGGACGAGAAAAATTTTATTTTGCAGAAACAACAGATGAAACTTATGATTCAATTGTAGATAATTATAGGGTGTTTTTAGATGATAATATTTGGAATGGAAATCAAACTAAAGGCAAAAATGTAGAAGACCTAAAAGAAAGTCTAATGAGTGAATATGATAATGTAAGAGATACTTTGAGAAAAATAACTTTTAATGAAGAGATTATTCCATTTGAAAGAGAGATATTTGAATTTATTTCTCATGTATATAATTTATACGACGAACTCAAAAAAAGAGAAAAAAAGTTTACTTTTTCTGATATAAGTAACTATACTTTCATGTATATGAAAGATGAAGCATTGAATTTTGTCAAGGAAGATAGTGTAACAGAGGATTTTTATGATGTAATTGGTGGAAAAATAAATACAGTTTTTATAGATGAATTTCAGGATACGAGTATCTTGCAATGGCAAATATTATCCAAGATAATCAATTCAAGTGATAATTTTTTATGTGTAGGAGACGAAAAACAAAGTATCTATGGTTGGCGTGGAGGAGAAAAAAAGCTGTTTGAGAGATTGGATGTAATGTTGGGAGCAAAAACAGATAACCTCACGACTTGTTTTAGAAGTGAGAAGAAGGTCATAGATTATTGCAATGAGGTATTCAAAAACTTTGCAGCCAGTAAAGAAAATCATTGGGAATTTACTGAAGTGCACTCCCCTGCTAGAAAAATCGGTGGGTATTTTAATCATATTAGAGAAGATGGTGAAATATCAGCTTTAGAGATGATGGTAGAATCTATAAAGGAAAATTTTGAAGGAAATTATGGAAATGTTGGGATTATAGCAAGAACCAACAAAGATCTCAATCAAATATCTAGTCAATTGGAAAAGGAAAATATCCCCTACACAATAGATGCCAAATCTTCCATAACTTCCAATGAAGTAATAGAGGGAATATACAATCTTCTCAGATTTTTTTCACTAAGAGAGTATTTATCATTACTAAACTTTTTATCTATGGATTATCTGAGATTTGGTAATTCTGATATGGAGTATTTAATTAATAATAGTAAATTAATATACAATTATTTGAATGATTTAGGTAATAACAATTTAGATAACAGCAATTTATATGATAATAGTCTGGATAATAATAAAGCAGATGAAATTATGATAGATAATTTATCTGATTATGGAAAATTTATACTAGAAAAAATTAAGATAATCAAAAAAGAATATGAAGATAAAAAAATAAAAAATGACTTATTAATTTACCAAATAATAAAATCCTTTGAATTTGTAAATAAAGAAAGTAAGAAAAATCATGTAGCAAATCTGTATAGATTTATAGATGTAGTAAAGAAATATGTCTATATAGAGGACTTTATAAAGGAATTCAGTCTAGATAATGAAAATGAAAAATTTGGAGGAGTATTAATAAAAGAGGAAAATGTAGTCACTTTGGTTACTGTTCATAAATCCAAAGGACTTGAATATAATACTGTATATTATTATCACAATCCAAAGAAAAATAGTAGACCAAGAAATTTGGAATTTTTGGTGGAAATTGATGATAACTTTACTAGAATAGATAAGTATTTATTCACTCAGGGGAAGTACGAAAAAATAATAAAAGAGTTACCTGAATATAAAAGTCTTGTAGATACAAAGGAACTAAAAAGTCTTCAAGAGGAATTGAATGTCTTATATGTAGCTCTTACAAGACCTGTGGACAACCTCTTTGTTGTATTTGCCAAAGAAGAAAAAGAAAAAGGAATACTGGAAGATAGTGCAGAAAGGGCTGTTAATAGCATAGAAAAGGGAAAATTATATAATGAAATAAAATTGGATGTAGAAGGTGAATTAAAAGTAAAGGAAGATTCAAGAAGTGATTTCGGTCTTTGTAACAAGAATATTCTTATAAAAAAATTAGAAGATAGATATGAAATAATAAGTGATAAGATTGAAATTGATGAAAATACACTTAAAGAGATAGATGATAAATTGGTTCGTTTAAGAAAACCGAACATTGATAAAGATGATACCAAGAGAATTATAGGATTAATAGTGCATTATTTTCTAGAAAATCTAAATAGTCTATCTTCTGAAGAAATATCATATAGTAAGAAAAAGGCCTATTCTACTTACGGGGATACAATAGATGCAGAAGTAATAGATAATATATTATCTCCTAATAATATAGACAAGATTATTAATATATGCGAATATAAAAATATATTTGATAGTTGGGATGGTGTTTACTCAGAATATATTATCTTTGATGAAGAAAAAGAATATAGAATCGATAGACTTATGATAAAAAATCCAACTGAAAATTTACCAGGTAATTTGCATGTGGTGGATTTCAAGACTGGTTCCCATGAAGATGAGCAGATTCAAAATTATCAGAATATACTGGGAAAAACTTTGGAAGAGATGGGTCACAAAGTGAAAATATATGATATTGGTCAAGTAAGGGATAATGATAGCACTTATGATTATGAAATAACCAGTGATTTTGTAGAGATAAAATTATAAAGCTAAAAAATATTTTAAATAATTAATGGAGTATTCAGTATGGAAAGAAAAAAGGTAATTGGTGCTTATCAAGACAATTTAAATTTAGATAAATCAAATAGAGTAATTGCTATGTTGTTTAGGGTAATTAATGGTGAAGTATTGATAAAAAAAGAGATTGCAAATGAATACCAAGTGAGCGAAAGGACTATAGAAAGGGATTTGAATACTCTGAAAACAACATGTGAAGACAATCAATATGGGGAATTAATTTATGATAAGAACTTTGGAGGGTACTTATTATCATTTGATGATGAAGTGAGACTCACCAATGAAGAAGTGCTAGCTGTTTCCAAAATACTCATGGATAGTAGAGCATTTCCTAAAGAAGAAATGGAAAAAATCTTGAGTAAAATTTTGAGGCAAGCTTATCCCAATGTAAATTATGAGTTAGCAAAAAAACTCATTAACAATGAAATGTTTCATTATATTGAGCTGGGACATAAAAAAAGTATTTTGGACAAAATATGGGATATTGGTGTTGCCAAAGAAAATCAATCTAAGTTAGAAATAGTATATAATAGACAGGATGGAAATCAAGTGGTAAGAATAGTCAATCCTGTGGGAATAATGTTTTCTGAATTCTATTTTTATTTACTTTCGTTTATAGACAATATTGATAAGGAAAAGGCCTATGAAAACAAAAATGATCCTTATCCTACAATTTATAGAATAGATAGAATAGAGAAGATAAAATTGACAAAGGAGCATTTTAAGGTATTTAAAGATAAATTTGAAGAAGGAAAATTTAGAAAAAGAACACAATTTATGTGGGGAGGAAAATTAAAAAAAATAAAGTTTAAATACTATGGATGGGCATTGGAATACTTATTGGACAAAATGCCCACAGCAGAAGTTATTGAAGAAACAGAGGATTATTATTTAATAAAGGCAGAAATCTTTGGAAAAGGAGTTGATTTTTGGATCAAAAGCCAAGGGGATGATATAGAAATAATAGAAGAGAAGGAATTATAAAAAAATTGCATTTTTGTAACCAATAGAGTAATATATTATAATAAAGGTGGGTTGACACCAAAATAATCCGAGATTATCGATAGCTTCGTGCTATTTGTTGGCAAGCAATAGAAAAACTTGTTATAAGTGCTAGATATTAGGCTAGTGGTTGGCGGACAACAGAAAAATCAACTATAAAAGCTATCATTATTAGGTGGCTTTTTTAATGAAAAGATATGTTTTGGACATTCTTGATACAATTTATATATAGAAGTACAAAATTTAATTTCTGCAGAAATTTTCACTAAATAGTTCTTAGATATTGCAAAACTGAAAAATATTACAAAAAATTTGGAAGATTTTCCAGATTTTTTTGTTTTTTGACAAAATATGTCGTTATATATTGTTATAATATAGACAGTGTTAAAAATAAAAAATAACATGTTCATTTTATTGGACATGCTATACAAGGAGGAAAGATGAATAATAATTTACAAGAAGAAGAGAATAATTTTTTAATAAAAAGGCAAGCAGAGCTAGGACAAGCACCTTCCATTAAACGTATGCTGGAAGTTTGGGAAGTGGAGCCCAAAGTTTTATTTATGTTAAAATCAAATAAAAATTACTATGTATTATTTTCTGTCAATTTGATATTAGCATTATTTATAATATCTGGTTGTATATTTTTATTTGTTAAGACCTCAAATCTGTTCAATTTGATACTTTATTTCCTATGTGCTATTTATATACTGATATCATTAAAACTTTATAAAAAACGTTTTAAAAATAATAAAAATACGGAATTTTCAATGAAATTATTCGAAAACATAGACAAAGAACATCTGAAATACTTATCTGAAAAGGTGAGCAAAAGCATTAAAGGATCTTATAAAGAATATCTTAGAACGAGGGGAACAATTGGAAAATTGGTTGTATATTTGGTTGGAATGTCCTCAGCAATTTTGACTGCAATGAAAAAAATCCCTGAATCGGCATATTTTTCAAAAATCATTAATCACATCAATACCAATAATGAGATAATTATAAACATTTTGGCAGTTTTGATTGTAATTATATTTGCAATAGTAATTAGGAATAGGTTTCGATAGTTATTAGACATATAGTAATGAAAAAAAAGTAATGGAAACGTTAAAAATCGCTTTAGATGAAATTTATGACATTAAAAAATTGGAAATTGTGGATCCTGCTTATGAAAGAGAGAGACCGAGTTTCTTGGATGAATTGAAAAAAACATTAACCATTTTGTTTCCTACGATAATGAAACATTGGTTCTTATTCTTAATATCTGTTATAATTTTATTTTCACTTACAATATTTTTCAAATGAAGACTTATGATTTATAGATAATGATTCCATTAACATGTTGTTATCAAAGAGGACACAATAGTCTTATGGCGGAGAATATAACGATGTTTAAAATAATCTTAGGGATTTTATCTGAAAAAACTATCAGTAGTAGTTTATATAAATAAATAATTTAAAATAATATAAAAATAAAAAATTGGAGGAAAATAAAATGATATACAAAATTAATATTGACCAAAAAGAAAATGGGAAAGAAATCAGAAATGAAAAGGTAACTAGAGTTGCACCAGAAGAGATTGGCTTGCTCGAAAAAGATTTGGAAAATTATATTGCCAACAATATTGCTCAAGTTTTACCAACCACTAATTTAATGACAATTTTCCAAGAAAGACAACGACAAGAAGAGCCTGATATTATGGCTCTTAATGAAAATGGAGATTTATACATATTTGAATTAAAAAGATTTAGTTCAAAGGAAGATGATTTACTTCAACTGTTAAGATATGCACAAAAATTTGGAGATTCAGATTATAAAAGTTTAAATGATAAATATTCAAATTATGTTAATAACTTAGAAGGGAAGTCCTTGTTGGATATCCATAAGGAAACATTTGGAAATGATGAAATAAAGAAAGAGGATATCAATCAAAAACAACATTTATATATTATCACAAATGGTGTAGATGAGGATACAATCAATAAAATAAAGCTTTGGGAAAAAAATGGACTTAAAATAAATGTAATAGTATATTGGATTTTCTCAATTTCAAATGAGTATTATATAGAATTTAATGTATGCCATGATTTAGAGGCATTGATAGAATATGAGGAAAAATATTATATTGTGAATACCAATAAAACATGGTCACCCCAAACCACTGAAAGCGAGGATTTGATAAAAAATAAAAAAGTTGCAATACAAGGTAAGATAAAATACAAGATAAACACCTTTAATAAAAATGACAGAATTTATCTTTATGAGAATAGAAAGGGAATAATTGCCACTGGAATAATTAAGACAGGAATAACAAAAGAAAGTGAATGGAATGGAGAAAAAGGTGAAGAATGGTATATGGAGCTGACCAATTTTGAGGATATATCATCTAAACCAATAAAAGCTGATATTGTAAGTGAAATTTGTGATAAAAACTTCTATTGGGCAACAACTTTTTTTTCTATTAGTAAAGAAAACAGCGAAAAAATACAAAAAGAAATAGAAAATAGACTATCAAAATAATATGGTAGAGCCTAAAAAGTAGTTAAAATGTTTCTCATAGTGTGTGGTTAACTCTCTAGAATATTGAAGAAAATGGCCAGAAAATATGAGAATAGTAGGAAAAGAATAGAATAAAAAAGAGATTGCGACAAAACAATCTCTTTTTTATTCTATTCTTATTGGTTGTATAATATTTGGTGTTGGTCGTAGACTAACACCAAATTTTTTTCAAAAAAAATTGAAACAAATAAATAATCGCATTATAATTTAGTTCTCACACA
>JGI994J12354_10000927_pt1 | contig 29738 bp, 28 predicted proteins | sample IntmicLarv3ML3BL_FD_12354 | JGI IMG/M metagenome (IMG submission 12354) | reverse complement strand
CGGCAAATCCTTTCCTACAAGATTGCTCGAAGATTGAGCTGTCTCTTCATTAGGGACATTTTCTTCCATTGTTTTTTCTTTTTCCACAAATACTCCTCCTTAGTTAAATAAATAATGACTTTGTTATCTTACCTTACTTTCATTATTTTGTACATAGAATTTGTACAAAGTTACAAACACAATCTTTTTCAATTTACCTCTTTACTTCTTTAATGAAATAAAGTAAAATGGCAAATATACTACAAAAAAAGGGAGAGAAATATTATGAAAAAGCGTTGGATTATCCTACTTTCAAGCGTACTGCTCGGAGCCATGTTGATTGCCGGTTGCGGCGGCGACAGCTCAAAAAAAGAAGATACCCAGGGAAAAAAGAAAATCGTCGTCGGATTGGATGACCAATTTCCGCCGATGGGCTTTCGAAATGAAAAAAATGAAATCGTCGGCTTCGACATTGACATGGCAAAAGAAGCGGCAAAGCGGATGGATATGGAGTTTGAATTCAAGGCCATTGATTGGGGAAGCAAAGAAGCAGAGCTTAAAAGCGGGCGAATTGATATGATCTGGAATGGGCTTACCATGCTGGAAGAGCGGAAGAAAAATATTCTTTTCTCCAAGCCTTATATGGCCAATAAACAAGTTATCATTGTGAAAAAAGGCTCCCCAATCAAAAGTAAAGCCGATATGGCCGGAAAACTCGTTGGTGTCCAAGACGATAGCAGTGCCGTCACTGCTCTTGGAAAAGAGCAAGCTGTTGCAGATACTTTTAGAGACCTGAAAAAATATCCTGATTTGATTTCCGCCTTTTTGGATCTGGAAAGTGGGCGAAATGATGTAATTATTGCCGATCAGGTACTGGGTCGCTATTATATGGCAAAAAATCCTGATAAATTTGAAGTCTTAGAAGGCACAGACTTCGGTGGAAGGCACAGACTTCGGTACCGAAACTTTCGGCGTCGGCATGAGATTAGAAGATACAGAGCTTCAAACCAAATTGGATAAAATACTGGATGAAATGAAAGCCGATGGTACTGCTGCTAAAATTTCCACTCAATGGTTTGATGCAAATCTGGTAGAATAAGCAATGTACATTAAAATAATTCGACTATATTAGGAGGCATTTTCGGAATGAGCAACTGGGTCGCATCCCTCCCCGCCCTTTTAGAGGGCATCCAACTTACTTTAGAAATTTTTATTTTGACTCTGGTTTTGTCTTTGCCCTTGGGAGTACTAGTGGCGCTCTTCCGAATCGCCCCTTGGAGAATCATACGACTTGCCACCGGAGGATTTATCTGGCTGATGCGGGGGACCCCTCTCCTGCTTCAGCTTCTTTTTGTCTATTACTTCCTGCCGACAATCGGCTTAAAGTTTAATGATTTTAGCTCCGCAATCATTACCTTTGTCCTAAATTATGCCGCCTACTTTGCGGAAATTTTCCGCGGTGGCATCCAGTCTATCGACAAAGGACAATACGAAGCCGCCAAGACCCTTGGCATGGATTATCTCCAAACCATGCGGCGAATCATACTCCCCCAAATGGTGCGACGAGTCCTGCCGCCTGTCAGCAATGAAACGATTACCCTCGTCAAAGACACTTCTCTCATCTACATCCTGGCAATGAACGACCTCCTGAGGGTCACCCGCACCATGGTACAGCGGGAATTTGACCTGACCCCCTTCTTGATTGCCGGCGGCTTCTACCTCCTCTTTACCTTGCTTCTCACCTGGCTTTTCGATTATCTCGAAGACCGCTATCGAGTTTATGACCGATAATTCAGCAACAGCAAGAAAAGGAGGATGCCAAAATGCTAATGATTGAAGCTCTCAATATTCACAAATCCTTTCAGGATAACAAAATCCTATGCGGCATTGACCTGACCGTCAAAAAAGGAGAAGTCGTCGCCCTCATCGGCCCATCCGGAGCCGGCAAAAGCACCTTTCTCCGTTGCCTGAATAAACTTGAAACTATCAATCAAGGAACCATCCGTATCGCCGGCGAAACCTTAGTCCATAGCGATAATGGCAAAGTCCAATATCCACCGGAAACAGAAATCCGGCGAATTTGCAGCAAAACCGGCATGGTTTTTCAGCAATTCAATCTCTTCCCTCACATGACAGTTCTCGAAAATCTCATGGAAGCTCCCCTCACAGTGCAAAAACGAAACAAAGAGGATGTCTTGCCGGAAATCCTCGCACTTCTTGAAAAAGTCGGGCTCTCGGAAAAAAAAGACGTCTACCCGGCTCGGCTCTCCGGCGGACAACAACAAAGGGTCGCCATCGCCAGAGCCCTGGCGATGAAACCGGAAATCATGCTCTTCGATGAACCTACCTCTTCTCTAGACCCGGAGCTCACCGGTGAAGTACTCCGCACCATGCTGAGCCTCGCCAAAGAAAAAATGACCATGGTCGTCGTCACCCACGAAATGGGCTTCGCCAGAGAAGCCGCCGACCGAGTCCTCTTCCTCGATCAAGGAGAACTCCTCGAACAAGGCTCCCCCGCCGACGTCCTCCAAAATCCTCAACACCCCAGACTGCAAGCCTTTCTGGCAAATTTATTGTAATATAGGGTATAAAAAAAGAAGCGTTGATTTTTTTCAACGCTTCTTTTTTATGTCATAAATTTGACTAAACTAAAAAACAGTATGTCAGATTCAAAGCCCTTGCAAACAGTCGTTTTTTAAGAAAATCTCATTTTCTAATCCATTTATAAATTTTGAGAAATCCTTATTTTAAGCCATTGAATACCCTTCCAATTATACATAATGTTTTTTTGTAATTTTGAGGAAAGGGGGAAATGCTTTTTTATCTTTTCAAAGCTGATAAAAACTAGGTACCCAAAATTTTAAATGAGGTGAGCAAAATATGAGCAAAAAACATTAGCCGCAGTCACTGATTTCAATCATAACAGCAGAGCAAAAAAATCACTTTCACCAACATACCTAATCGTACAAATTTAGGAGGGGTATATCTATGCATAAAATTTTCAGTAATAAAATGGGAATTTCATTTATGCTCTTACTGGTGCTTATTTTTTCTTCTCTCTCTTTGATGCACGCTGAAGAAGCTAGCAAAGAACTTAGTTTTAGTGAACGGCTTTTGGAACAAAAAGAGCTTGAAATCGAACTTCAACCTATTCAAAAAGGGAATCTTTATATCCCTAAAAACACTTCTTTTGAAATGACTCTCGGTCGAGACATCAGCTCCAAAAAAAGCAAAAAAGGTGAAATCGTAGATTTGATTATGGTAGATAACTTAATTATCAATAATGTTGTTGTCATTCCAAAAGGCGCTGTAGGATCCGCAGTAATCAGCGACTCTCGAAAAAATGGATTTTTTGGAAGGCGTGGAAAACTAGAGCTAACTCCGCAATCAATTACAACTCTAAACGGTATCACTGTTCCTTTAGAAAATACTCTGGAATCTAAAGGTAAAAATGACAGTGGTGCTGTTGCCGTAGGAGCGGTAGTCAGCCTTGTCGGTGGATTTTTCATGAAGGGTACCAATATAAGCCACCCAGCAGGAACAAAAATTACTGTAACAGTTTCAGAGCATATTGATTTAAAAGTTACAAATGAGACCATTTCAGAAGATATGAACTCGACAAAACCTCGTGGAACAAGCATCACAATCCCATAAAATGAGACCTTCTCATTTCGAAAAATATCACGCCCGGTGCAAAACTGATGTCAGTTTTGCACCGGGCGTGATATTTTATTTAAATTTTTCTGCTTAATTCGCTCTCTTCCAATATCTAGCAAAGATGATAATGCACCATAATATCCGACATGCGACATGATAGCGAGTATTTGGGATGAAGCGCTAGGCGAACGAGGATTAATGCGGTGCGGTGTACATTTAGTACATAATCCGCATTAATCCGAAGATTCAACAACGTGCTTCACTCAAAGACGAAGCTAGCATTATTTGCCTAGGCAAAATTGGGAGAATATATGAGAAATAATTTCATCCGATACAGCTTGTCCGCTGATTTCCGATATTTTTGCCCAGCCTTCCCGGACGTCAACCAAGATGCAGTCCGGCGGCAAATTCATATCGATTGCAGCGATGGCCTCTTTGAGGGCTTCTTCGCCTTTTCTGAGGGCTTCGATTTGGCGACTGTTGGAGACGAGAGGGCTTCCTTCGGAGAGTGCTCCTTCCAGATGAAGCCAAGTCTGAACGGCCTGAGCCAGCTCCTCGATGCCTTCGCCGGTTTGAGCGGAAATACCCAGAACCGTTCCGGTAAAACCGGTCTTCTGAATTTGTTCTTTGAGATTTTCTATCTTATTTGGTCTTAGGGCATCTATTTTATTGATGAGTACAAGAGTTCTTTCGCTTCCGGCTTCTATGAGCAGTGCCTTTTCTTCCTCGGAAAGCTCTCGCTGCCCATCAAGTACCATCAAGACAAATTGAGCATTTTCAAGAGCTTTTCGGCTCCGGTCGATGCCTAGTTTTTCAATTTTATCGTCGGTCTCCCGAATTCCGGCGGTATCAATCAAATGTAGCGGAACGCCACCGATTGATAAATATTCTTCGATAATGTCGCGAGTTGTGCCGGGAATTTCTGTGACGATGGCTCGCTCTTCCCCCAAAAGTCGATTGAGCAGGCTGGATTTTCCGACATTGGGAAGCCCGATGATTGCCGCCATCAGTCCTTCTCGCAAAATTTTTCCTTCCCGGCCGGATTTTCGAAGCCGGGTAATTTCTTCGCCGATTTCTTCCAGTCTTTTTTTCACTTTGGGAAGCTCCGCTTCTTCCAGTGAGTCCTCCGGATATTCAATGACGACTTCTAGCCGGGCAATCAAGTCCAATAGAGCTCCTGAGATTTCTTTGATTTTTCGGGAAAGCGCCCCTTCCAGTTGCCCCGCCGCCGCCTTTAGAGCTCGATTCGTCCGAGCTTTAATCACATCCATGACCGCTTCAGCTTGAGAAAGATCCAGCCGACCATTTAAAAAAGCTCGCTGGGTAAATTCGCCCGGCTCCGCAAGGCGAACCCCCGGAGATGCCAAAAGTAAGCCCAATGTCATTTGCAGTGATTTACTGCTTCCGTGAAGCTGAATTTCCACCACATCTTCTGCGGTATAGGAATGTGGGCCCGGCATGAAGAGAAATAATCCTTCATCAATCACTTGGCTGGACTTTGGCTCTATAATGCGACCAAATGTCGCTCGCCTTGGCATCGGTACGCAGCGACTGCCATCAGGCAGGCGGAAAATTTCACTGCCTGCCTTTAAAGCCTCAGGACCCGATAGTCGGATAATGCCGATGCTTCCTTCCCCTATGGCAGTTGCAATCGCAACAATTGTTTCTTCCGGCATTTTCTTTTTCTCCCTTCCGAAAAAAATGCCCCGACTTCAAACGAAATCGAGGCTTTTCTCTTTCTAATAGCGACGGCGATTGTTAAAACCCCGATTGTCTCGGCGGTCATTGCCTCGTCTTTGAAAATTTTCTACATAAATTACGAAGTCGCTGGTCAGATTTTTCGGTATGATTACCACTTTCCGATAAGGCTCTGCTCCTTCGGATTCCGTGATAATCCGGCTATCTTCTTGAAGTGCCATGTGAATTAGGCGACGCTCTTGAGGATTCATCGGCTCAAGTACGACTTTACTGCCCCGCTCTACCGCCTGATCTGCATAGCGGGCAGCCAGTTTCTCAAGAGTCGCTTTTCGGCGCTCTCGGTAGCCTTCTACATCGACTACAACCCGGATTCTTCCTTCTACCACTTTATGTACCGCAAGGCCGGTCAGATATTGAAGAGCATCTAAGGTTTTACCGTGCTTGCCGATGAGGATACCGTTTTTGTCACCGGTAATTGAAATGAAGATTTCTTCTTCCCGCTTTTCTGAGGCAATTTGCACCCCGGCACCCATCAAATAGGCGATTTCTTCGACAAATCGAACCGCTACCAGAACAGCTTCATCGGTAATTTCCGCCTGCCGAGGTACAAATTCTCTTTTCGCTTCCTCCGGTTGAGAGATTGCCGCTGTTTTCGGTTTTTCTTCCATTTTTTCAGAAACTGCCTCTTCGGCTTCCTCGCTCAGGGAAACCGACAGACCGGCTAAGAAATTTTCCTCCGGTTGAATCCTGGATATTTCTATCTTTGCCAATTTTTCCCAAAGTCCAAAAAAGCCATTACTTGGGGCTTCAATAATTCTGACATCTACCTCTTCCCGAACTACTCCCATTTCAGATAGTGCTTTTTCAATTGCTTCTTCTACAGTTTTTCCTGTAGCTACACATTTATCCATCTATCTTTTAAGCCTCCTTGCTCAAAGCTTACTTTTAGGCCTTTGCCTCATCATTTCGCATCAGCCACCATTGCTGAGCAATCTGTACGATATTGCTGGTCGTCCAGTAAAGCACCAATCCGGCCGGGAAATTTATACTGATGTAACCAATAAATAAGGGCATAAACATCAGCATTATTTTTTGCTGTTGTGCCATTGCTCCTTCTTGAGTCGGTTGATTAGATTGGCTCTGCTTGGTACTGTACCAAGTGGTTAGCGCTGAAAGAATCGGCAGGAAATAAAAAGGATCCGGCAACGAAATATCCGCTAAATAAATAAAACTTGGTGTAATCGTATATTCAAATTCCTGAATCGCATAAAAAATGGCAATCAAAATCGGCATTTGAACCAAAAGAGGTAAGCAACCCGATAATGGATTAAAACCAGTTTCCTTATAAAATTCCGCCATTTTCTGTTGTTGCATTTGCTTATTGTCTTTGTAGCGCTCTTGAATGGCTTTCATCTTCGGCTGTAATTCTTGCATCCGCTTCATGCCTTTGATTTGTTTAACTGTAAGTGGATACAAAATGAATTTGAGGACAATGGTAAATAAAATAATTGCCAGGCCATAATTCGGTATGCCAATCATTTCGGTAAAACGAAAAAAGATATTCAATGTAATTTTTATCGGTCCTACTAAAGCGATATCAAAAATATTCCCCACTAGTAACTCACTCCTACTTCTAAATTTTTGAGTGTTTTTCCGTTTCAGCCCATTTATTTTGAGGCTCCGGAACCGGATCTATCCCGCCCGGATGCCAGGGATGACATTTTAAAATGCGGCGCAGAGCCAAGGCCCAGCCTTTCACCGTTCCATGTTTTTCAATCGCTTCAATCGCATAAGAAGAGCAGGTCGGATAAAATCGGCAAGTCGGCCCTTTAAGGGGTGACAGGTGTATTTGATAAAAACGAATTATTTTTATCCAAATCTTCTTCCACATATCGCCAACTCCTATTTGCTACGAACACCGCTTTTCTTCAAGACTTCTTGAAGCCCTTTTTGAGCTTCTGATAGATTTTTTCCGATAAGAGGACGACGAGCTACCAAAATAAAATCGTAGCCTTTCGGCATCTCCTCGGGCTCTAGCCGCCATGCTTCTCTTAAGAGTCTTTTCAGTCGATTGCGAACTACTGCAGGGCCTAATTTCTTCCCTGCTGCAAAGCCGACCTGATTTTTTTCGCCTTCCTCTTTCTTTAGCCAGTGAAGCACGAGGTAGCGTCCGGCGACAGATCGTCCTGATTGGTACACTTTTTGAAAATCTCGATTAGCTCCGAGTCGGTCTGATTTAGGTAACCGAAAATTTTCTCTCAATCTCCTCTTCCTTCCCAGACAGAAATAAACGCAAAAGAGGGCGACCTTGTGGGCCACCCTCCTTCTTTCTCATTTCCCGGATTACGCGCTTAGACGTTTACGCCCTTTCGCCCGACGGGACTTCAATACCATCTGGCCACCTTTAGTTTTCATCCGTTGCCGAAAACCATGAGTTTTTTTCCGATAGTTCTTGCTGGGTTGATAAGTTCTTTTCACGCCGTGATCCCTCCCTTACTGAAATCAATCATGTACATTATCTCGGGCGCAAAAAATTCCACCCAAAAGAAGCGGATACTCCGCGACACTATAGGATATTATATCTAAAAGCCTTTTTACCTGTCAACTTATTTTCATTTTATCTTTTATACCATTGCTAAATAAAATAAAATTTGTTAGAATGTTAGGACTATTGGTCGGCAAATTTTTTGGTTTACTCTGTCTAAAAATTATTTTTTTGCTGTAAATGGTTTTTTTATTAGAGACTTTGCGGCTTTTTAAAAAGTTTTCCACAAAATTTTTGGTTTTCCACAACCAAACCGCTGTTTTTGGTTTTTACCATTCAAGTCTTTTGATTTTACTGGATTTTTTGACTCATCTTTATATAAAGCTCTTTCGAAAAAATTGTTTTTTCTGTGGATAACTCAACTGCACAACAGGAAGGAAGTCTCTAAAATGGAAGTATTTGCCTTGTGGGAAAACACTCTGGAGATCTTACGAAAAGAAATGCATGACTCGGCATTCAATGGTCTAAGAGATTTATTGCCGGTCGGCATCGATAGCCAAGATCATTTTCAGCTTGCTCTCCCTACCCAAGGAAACAGCCATATTCTCCGAACATGGCTGGAAAAAAATTATTCCCCCCGAATCAGCACAGTACTCTCGGAGCAGCTCGGAAGACCTATCACGGTAGAGCTTATTGAGCCTTTTAAAGAAGCGGCCGGTAATGAATTACCGCCGCCGATTGCACCGCCGAGTCTGCCACCGGAGCCAAAGCCGGCAATGAATCCCGCCTCAGAAGTCCGAGAGACTGTTAAAATGGTCGGCGGAAAATTGCCCTTTGAAGAGCTTTTAAATCCCCGCTATACTTACAATTCTTTTGTAGTCGGCGATACCAACCAATTTGCCTATGCCGCTTCTCTGGGGGTCTGCGAAAATCCGGGGCATCAATACAATCCCCTCTTTTTATACGGCGACTCAGGACTTGGAAAAACTCACCTGATGCATGCAATGGGTCACAAGATTAAAGAGAAATTTCCACATCTTCGAATTGTTTACCTCACAACCGAGACATTTACCAATGAAGTCATCAATGCCATTCGGGATAATACTACGGAGGCATTACGGTCAAAATACCGCTCTGTTGATGTATTGATGATTGATGATATTCAATTCCTTTCCAACAAAGACCGTACCCAAGAAGAATTTTTCCACACCTTTAATACCCTTCAGCAGGCAAATAAACACATTATTATTACCAGCGATCGACCACCAAAAGAAATTCCCTCTATTGAAGAGCGACTCCGAAGCCGTTTTGAAGGTGGGCTTATGGCGGATATTCAGTCACCGGATTTTGAGACCCGTACGGCAATTCTCCGAAAAAAAGCCTACTTAGACAATTGCTCGAATATCCCGGATGAGGTTCTCTCTCTCATTGCCGGACGGATTAATACCAATATTCGTGAACTTGAAGGCGCTTTGACCCGGGTAATCGTATTCGCCTCGGCTCAAAGTAAGCCAGTAACTGTGGAGCTGGCGAGCAGAGCTTTAGGGGATCTTTTCCCTGAAAATCGCAGCACCCCTTTGACGATTGAAAAAATTCAAAAATTTACTGCAGAATATTTCAACTTAAAACCGGAAGCCCTTTCTTCTAAGAAAAAAACCCAACAACTCGCCTTTGCTCGGCAGATTGCCATGTATCTCGCCAGAGAACAAACTAGCCAGTCTCTTCCAAAAATCGGCGAGGCCTTTGGTGGGCGGGATCACACAACGGTCATGCATGCCTGTCAGAAAATCGGTCGGCAGCGGGAAGTGGATCCTAGAGTCGATAAAGTACTTTTGGAATTGCTCGGAAAAATTGAAAAAGGATAATTTTTCCCATGTCTATTTTATGGGTAGGCAAATCTAAAGCCTCATTTAATGAATATTAAATGAGGCTTTTTTTATTAAAAATTATTTATAGATGCCGTCATCTTCACCGGTAATATAATAAATCCCCCGACCCATACAGAGAGTTTCGCCATTTTGATTTTTTATAAAGCTCTCCCCATGAAGAATTTTTTTGCTCTGATGAACCACTTTCCCGCTGCCGTAAAAAGTATCGGTTAATTTTCCGGGCAGTAAATAGCTTGTAGTCATTTCAAGGGTCACGATTTTATATTTTAAAGTCCTCAAAGAAACTCCCAGCACCGCATCCGTTAAAAGAGCTGCGATTCCTCCGTGAACAATGCCGTAGGTATTGGCATATTCCTCTTTCATTTTTATCTCTACCGTAGCGCTGCCGAGGCTACATTCACTCACTTTCATTTCTAAAAAAGAAAATAACGGCACTCCATTGTTGAAATGATTTTTGATAAAATCCGGCCAATTCATAAAAAAACCTCCCTCATTTTTTAGTTATTTTCTCTTTTTGGGAGAGAATTTCTTTTTTTTATAAAAAATTTTTTTGTGGATTTCTTGTTTATTACCCTGTGGAACAAATTGTAGAATTCTTTTTCTGTGGAAAATGGGGATAACTTTTTCCTTTTGTCCACTTTTTTTTCACATTCATCTAGCTTGATTTTGCTTTGCTGACGGTGCTTTTCCACATTTCTACAGCCCCTACTACGAAGACGACTACTTTTATAAACATTTCCACCTTCTTTATAGCCTGTCCACATAAAAATTTTTCTCTATCCACTAGGGTCTTTCCCTTCTCGTGATTTCCTGCTAAACTAGTGAAAGATGGATATTATAAAAAATATTCAAAATGCGAATTTTTAGTTTTGAACTATGAGGAGGATTATTATGCAATTCAGTTGCCGAAAAGAGGATATCCAAGAAGCTCTCCAGCGAGTTGAGCGTGCGATTTCCAGAAAGAATTCACCCCTGCCGGTACTGACTGGTGTACATCTTCAAGCGAATGAAGATGGAACTGTAGTTGTGCAGGCTTCGGATTATGATTTATCGATTCGTACTCAATTTATTGCAGCTGTCGAAAAACCGGGAGTAGCTTTAATTCCCGGAATATTTTTAACGAGTTTGATTCGAAAAGTACCTTCGGACACTGTTAAATTTACCTATCAGGATGAGGATCGGAAGGTAAGAGTTGAGTCCGGTTCTTCGGATTTTACCCTTTTGACGATTCCCGCTGAAGATTTTCCGGTCATTCACGAGATTGAAACGGAAAATAAAATTTTTCTTAAAGATTCGGTATTTAGAGATTTGATTCGAAAAACAATTTTTGCTGCAAGTACTGATGAATCAAGACCGGTATTTACTGCAGGGCTTCTTGAAATTGACGGCGCGACCCTTAAAATGGTGGCGACGAATACCCATCGTCTGGCTTTAAAAGAAATTACTCTTGAGGAGGAGTGGCCAAATCAAGTCCGTCTTTTGATTCCGGCGCGGGTTCTTCAGGAAATTGCTAAGCAAATCAATAATGATGTTCCTGAGAATGTAGTAATTGCATGGCAAAGAAATATGTTTATTTGCAGTTGGGGCAATACCTATTTGACTTGCCGATTGATTGAAGGTCAGTTCCCGGATTATCGAAAGGTGATTCCTGAAGAAGGAGCGACTCGCTTTGAAGCGAGAACTCAAGGTGCACTTTCTGCAGTGGATCGGGTGGCATTGATTCTTCGAGAAGGCGATTATAATGTGGTGAGAGTCAAAGTAGAAGTAGAATCGGAAAATTTGGTAATTGCGGCTCGAAATTTAGATGTTGGTGATTCGACTGAAAGTGTTGAGGCACGAATTACCGGTGAAAATATGGAGCTTGGCTTTAATGTTCGTTATCTGATGGATATTTTAAAGCATTTAGAAAGTGAATCCTTTACCGGAAGTACTAATGGGCCTTTAACACCGCTTCTTATTAAGCCGACTGATGAGGAAGGGTACCTTTATATTGTAACGCCGGTTCGTAAATAAAAAATTAAATTATGGAGGGGGGCCCTTATGCAGGTCACTTCCTTAAAAGTAAATAATTTTCGCAGCTACTCTCGGTTTGAAATGAATTTCGAGCCGGGAGTGCATTTCTTTTATGGCCAAAATGGAGCCGGAAAAACTAATATTTTGGAGGCTCTTTATTTGGCCGCTTTTGGTCGCTCTTTTCGAACTCGTGATGAAAGAGACTTAATTCGCTGGGGTGAGTCTTCATCTCAGGTGGAAGTTGAATTTATTCGAAATAAAGTCAATCATCGTTTAGGGGTTGAGTTATCCGGGCGAAGTAAAAGGTATTCTTTGAATCGTCTGGAGATTAGTCGTCGGGAGTTAATTGGTGAGCTTAATATCGTGCTTTTTACTCCGGATGATCTTCAACTTATGAAAGGTGTACCGTCTCAACGGCGTAGTTTTATTGATAGTGAGCTTTCCCAAGGCTCTCGTAGTTATTTTAGGACGCTTCTTCAATATCATCGTACTCTTAGGCAGAGGAATGGTCTACTTCGTTTGGAAAGAGAAAAGCGAGGTAATGGTGCAGATCTAGATCCCTGGGATGTGCAGCTTTCTCATTTGGCGTTTCAACTGATTGAGAAAAGGCGGGACTCCATCCAAAAAATGAGTGAACAAGCGACTTTTTTTTATCATAAGATTGCCGGTGAAGATGAAATTTTTTCGATTGATTATTTGCCTTTAGGCAAGGAAAATCAAGAAGAAATTACTGAAGAAAGCCTTAAAAATCAGCTTCTTGAAAATCGCCGACAAGATTTGGAAAGACTTTTTACCGGGACTGGACCTCATCGGGATGATATTCGATTTTTATTAAATGGTAAGGAAATGCGGAGATTTTCCTCTCAGGGTCAGCAACGTACCGGTATTGTGGCGCTGAAATTGGCGGAAATTGAATATTTATATCAGGAAAAAGGGCAATATCCTATTTTGCTTTTGGATGATTTGTTGAGTGAATTAGATGCGAGCCGCCGTCAATCGCTTCTTCGTCATGTGGAAGGAAGAATCCAGACTTTTGTGACCGGTACAGAAGAGATTAATCATTTTTCGGCTCGTTATTATCAAGTGAATCAGGAGAAAAATGAAAATGAATAGAGAGCTTGAAAAAATTGAAAATTATTTAATACCCGGACTGGGAAAAAAGGAAAATCAAAATAAATTTAAAGTACGCCTTTTAAACCAAAATTGGCCGGAAATAGTGGGTGAGGCGATGGCAGCTCACAGCTCGCCTTATAAGCTGGAGGGCAAAGAGCTTTGGATTACTGCAGATCCCGGTGGCTGGCTTCAAAATATCACTTTGATGTCCGGCATGATTCTGCCAAAGATTAATGAATGGTGGGGCGAAGAAGGGGTTATTTTAAAGTTAAAAATTATTGGCCGACGAGAAGAGCGGACATTTTCATTTTTTAGTGAGCCGGAGCCGGAAAAGGTGCCGGATATTCGGATTGAGAAATCTGATATTGAGCTTGCATCTTCTGAGGCTGAATCGATTCAAGATGATAAACTCAGGGAAAAATTTATTCAGGCTTTGAGTGTGGCAAAGGCTAAAGAAAGAATTGCCAGGGAGAAGGGATTGCCGACTTGCAATCGGTGTGGAATTTTTATTGAAGCTGATGAAGTTGTTTGCCGAATTTGCGAAGGCGAGGAAAAAGCGAAACGGCTTCAAAAAATGCGGGAATACCTGAATACGGCGCCGTGGCTTTCGCCGAATGAATTGGCGGCTTGGGCGAAGGCACCTTTATTTGAGGCGAGAGATGTAAGGCGCAATCTATTAGGTGATTTGGCGGCAAGAGTGCTTCCTGGCGAAGAAATGAGCCATAAAGGGCTTATTTTGGTAATGCTGATTACTAGAAAGCAGCCGGCAGAACTGGATGAAGCGACTGTAAAGACTGTGTGGAATCGGATTCAAAGAAAAATTCGTAATGAGATTTTAGAAAAAATTCAAGACCGATTGGTAGACCTGCCTTTGGCAACTTATGAAGAAATTACCGAAGACTTGCCGATTAGTCTTAAAGAATTTGAAATTGCCCGACGAGATCTTTTAATGCGTCTGAAAAAAGAGGTAAAGCCGGAAAAAGAAGTTAGTTTGTTGGGGCTTAAAGCAGCGATGCTCGTTACCCATCAGAAAATTGAGATTTGGGAAGAAGAACGAATTCGACGGATTTGGGAACAAATTAGAAAGGGCGGGATTTATGTTTTTAAATATCGGCCGGGAAAGATTAATTCCCCTAAAAGAAATCGTCGCGATTCTTGATCGAAAGGTCTGCCCGGGGTTTGGCGAGGGGAAAGATGATTCGGTAATTATTTTGCGGGAAGGGAAGTGCACTTCTCCTTTTTCATCGGCGACGTTAGTTTCAAGAATTCACAAGAAAATTGCGGAATAAAGCGCTGTTTTGTAGTATAATAATAAGGATAAGATAGTTTTATATTAGGAGGAACTCCATGAGCGATCAGGAAATTCAGGGCTCTGCCAATTATGGTGCGGATCAGATTCAAGTATTAGAAGGTCTGGAGGCAGTTAGAAAGCGCCCCGGTATGTATATCGGTAGCACGACTAGCCGCGGACTTCATCATCTGGTATACGAGGTCGTCGATAATGCGATTGACGAAGCCTTGGCCGGTTATTGCGATCAGGTGACCGTAACGATTGGCGAAGGAGATACCATTACTGTAGAGGATAACGGCCGGGGAATTCCGGTTGATATGCATGATACGGGAAAACCGGCGGTTGAAGTTATTATGACAGTACTTCATGCAGGCGGTAAATTCGGCGGCGGCGGTTATAAAGTCTCCGGCGGTCTGCATGGTGTTGGGGTTACCGTTGTAAATGCTTTGAGTATTTGGCTTGGTGTAGAAGTGGCGCGAGATGGTAAGCTCTATGAGATTAAGTTTGAAAAAGGCGAGACTGTAGTGCCTCTTCATGAAATCGGTAGCGCTTCGACGAGCGGGACGAAAATCAGCTTTAAGCCGGACGATACAATTTTTGAAGAGACGGTATTTCACTACGAGGTGCTTAGAAATCGATTGCGGGAGTTGGCTTTCTTAAATAGAGGGGTCTCAATTATTTTAAAAGATGCTCGCCTTGAGCAAGAACGAGAGGAAATCTTCCATTTTGAAGGCGGAATTATTTCTTTTGTTGAGCAGCTCAATAAAAATAAAGACCCATTCCATGATCCGGTATATGTCGAAGGCTCGCGGGATACTACGGCAGTCGAGATTTCTTTTCAATATAATACCGGATACACCGAAAATACCTTCGCTTTTGCTAATAATATCAATACTCATGAGGGTGGAAGTCATCTGGCAGGTTTTAAATCCGGCTTGACTCGCTCGATTAATGAATATGCTCGGCGAAGCGGTATTTTAAAGGATAATGATGATAATTTAAGTGGTGATGACGTCAGGGAAGGCCTCACTACTGTAATTTCCGTTAAGCTGACGGAGCCGCAATTTGAAGGTCAGACCAAGACAAAGCTTGGAAATGGTGAAGTGCGAGGCATTGTTGAAGGGATTTTAAATGAGCACTTAGAGACTTTCTTTGAAGAGAATCCGACGGTCGGCAAAAAGATTGTCGAAAAGGCGATTACTGCATCGAGAGCCCGGGAAGCGGCTCGTAAGGCGAGAGAATTAACCCGCCGAAAAAATGCACTTGAAGTCAGCTCACTGCCGGGAAAACTGGCAGACTGTGCGCTGAAAGACAATGAAAATACCGAAATTTATATCGTCGAAGGAGATAGCGCCGGTGGAAGCGCAAAGCAGGGGCGCGATCGCCAATTTCAAGCGATTTTGCCCTTGAAAGGAAAAATCCTCAACGTCGAAAAGGCACGACTGGATAAAATCCTCTCTAATGATGAAATTCGGGCAATGATTACCGCTTTCGGTACCGGAATCGGCAGCGACTTTGATATTGAAAAACGCCGCTATGGTCGCATTATTATCATGACTGATGCTGATGTGGACGGCGCTCATATCCGAACTCTTCTGCTGACTTTCCTTTATCGCTATATGAAAGCTTTTATCGAAGAAGGCAAGGTCTATATTGCTCAGCCACCGCTTTATCTTTTGAAGAAGGCTCGTCAAAGCTGGTATCTTTATAGCGATCAGGAAATGGATAAAAAGCTTTCTGAGATTGGTCGTGAGGGTATTGGCATCCAGCGCTACAAAGGTCTGGGTGAAATGAATCCGGATCAGCTTTGGGAAACTACCATGAATCCGGAGACTCGGACACTTCTTCGGGTTGAGGTGGAGGACGCTATGGAAGCGGATCGAATCTTTAATGAATTGATGGGCGATAAGGTAGAGCCGAGGCGGGAATTTATTGAGAAGAATGCGTTATCCGTTCGTAATCTCGACATCTGATTTTTAGCTTCGGGATTGAAAGAATTGCGTTGTTGTAGCTTCGGATCAATGCGGCTTATGTACTGTATGTACACTGCGCCACATTTTCCTCGCTTCGCCTAGCCATTTCATTTCAATCACTCGCTAAAATAGCATAATAATAAAGATTAAAATAGGCACTGCTTAACTTAAGCAGTGCCTATTTTCTTTCTTGAGCCTTTGATTTTCCTCTTCCAAAGTTTCGGGCTTTTTCGGCTTTCGTCCTACTTTTTTAGGTAGTATTCCCAATTTTAATCGCTCTTCTTTTTGGCGATGCCGTCTAATTAGATTTCTAACTGCTTCAGTATTTCTCAGCCCAAAGAATTCCGCAATTTCACGATGGATTTTACCTTCTTCTTTCAGCCGTAGTACTTCTTCAATAATTGCATTTCCAAAATGTTTCATTCCTTTTTGTCCGGACATAGCAAGACCTCCTATCTTAGATTTTACTTTACGACAGGAGGTCTTTTTTATTAGTGTTTCACTTTTGGAATTCTAACCTATTTGAATTATTCGTCTTCCTCTTCGTCTTCATACTCTTCATCCGAATCGGTGCTTTCTTCGTATTCGGCATATTCGTCCTCGTCTTCATCCTCAGAGTCAAAGTCCCAGATTTGGAAGCTTTTGAAGGTGCCATCAAGTTCAGTATAGTAGTGGCCTTCTTGTTTGGTGCCATTGAGGTGGATATGGATATCGTTGGGACCGACGTAGACTCTAAAGAGCTCGGCACCTTCCAGATTGCTTTCCTGAGCTTTTTTAGCGGCATCTTCAATCAGAGATGGGATAGCTCTGAAGTCTGCGTCACTTGGATTCCAGAGGATGTCTGAGGCCAAAAGGGATTCGGTTCCCGGCTCAAGCCAAGAGCCAGTGACGGATTGGAAGAAGTGACGAATTTTTTCATGTTTTGGACGGCTTTTTTGGCTATAGAAAAGAAGGCTGCCTTGATTCTCAAAGGAAATAGCTCCGGCAATTTTTTCGCCGTCCGCTCGGTAAATAATGTCTTTACCGATGGTTCTCATTTTTCCCGAATCATGAAGGTAGTTACCTTCGATAAGGGCTTTTGTGGCTGACTCGGAAGAGTGGCCGCCGAAGATGAAAAATCCCATAGACAGGATAAAGCAGATAATTCCCAAAAGATATAAGTAAGATTTTTTCAAGTAGAATCAATCCTCCTAGTTAATTTTGTTCAATTTTCAATTTAGGCAGAAAGACGAAAGAAAGGCAATTTGAATGCTTCATTCGAGCCATCTACTGAATAAAGCTTTTCAATAGAAAAGCAAAAGTTTTTAAAATGAGCAAATTTTTTAATTTTTGACACAATTTCTACAACTATAATTATTATAGCAAAAATTCAAGAAAGATTGAATAAAAAAAAGAGAACCATGGGGTAGTTTTCTTCCTTTTTGTCGTATTTTAAATATTTTGTTTCTAAATTCGGCAATTTTTTATTTCTACATACTGTCATTATGACAAATAAATAAGAAAATTGAATAAAAAAAGAAAGCTATTTGAAAGCTTTCTTTTTTCTGAGATATATGTATTGAGTTAAGTCAAAATTATTTCGGAGTGCCGTCGAGATTAGCTTTATAAGTCATATCTTTGCGAGTGCCTTTGATGTAGACGGTAATTTCTTTTTTAGTGACGCTGACATAGTTAATTTTCCAGCCTTCAACTTGATCCGCTTCTGCCTTGGCTTCTGCCGCTTTTACAACAGTCGGAACGACTCTTAAATCTACAGAATTGAAGTCCCAAGAATCACGATTGATTGCTTCAATGAGGTCATCATTGGTGCCACCGCCGATGAGCCGGAGTTTTACCGGAGTTGGTCCGCGCCAGGTTTTGGTTTCACCGATGAAGATATAGCTATCTACTTTATCCGGCGCAGTGGCTTGCTGGCGGTCAAAGGAGATAGTGCCATCAGGGCGGAGAGTAAAGGATTTGTGGATTTTTCCATCGGTGATGGTTTTTTCACTGAGCATTTTTTGAAGTTCTGCTGCTTTGGCGGGGTCGTGGAGAACATCGCCATAATCATTACTGCTACAACCGCCGATTATAAGAGTCAGAGCCAGAAGGAAAGTCACTAGAAAAGAAAGTTTTTTCAAGTAAAATCACCGCTTTCTGTATTATTTATGTCTATTATAGCAAATCAAACTATTTTTATAAATAAGATAGGCTAAAAAAGACTTCCTAAGCAGTTCTTTTTTCAATTTTTGATTATTCTTTTCATATCCAGGTGGGGGATGCCGTCTTCTTCATAGACCTCGGATACCGGCAGGAATCCGAAGGAAAGGTAGAAAGTTTTGAGGTATTTTTGAGCGCTGATAAAGATTTCTTCGCTTTTCCATCGCTTGTCAATGTAGTCGAGAATATAGTAGAAGATGTCTCGCCCTAATTTTCGATCGCGGTATCCCGAAGCGACACAGAAACGGCCGATAGAAACTGCGGAAAAATCAGCTTTGTGTGGGATGATTCTCAGATAGCCGATAATTTTTCCTTCTTCTTCAAGGAATAGGTGAAAGGCACCTTCATCTCGATGATCGATGTCTTGGTAGGGGCAATTTTGCTCAACTACGAAGACTTGATTGCGAAGAGCCAAGATTTGATAGAGCTGATTGAGAGTGAGCTGAGGAAATCGCTGTAAGATAAGTTTCATTGAAGATATCTCCTTTATATAGACCGGATAAAATCGCTGTAAGTCCGGTTGAATTTTTCCGATGCCTCGTAGAAGAAGAAGTGGCCACCGTTAGTGAAGGGGAAAGTTCTTCCTTGAGGAATTTTTTCTGCCAAAAGCTGAGCCATGCGAATGCCTGCCGGATAAACTCCGGAGTCACAGCCGAATACTGCAACCGGTACTTTAATATCCGGCAAAATACGGGAATAGTCGCTGATGCAAAAATCCGAATAAGAGGCCATGCCAATCCAAGTAGGGGTCTTTTTCATTTCCCTGAGAATCCATTCTCGTTCTTCGTCGGTTGGATTTTTATGAAGGAAGATTTTTTCGCCGAATCCTTTTAAGAAGGTAGTTTTATCAGCTTGGTAGCTTTGAAACATATCGTCAAGACCTTCCCAGCGCTGCTCTTTGAGGCCATGAGAATTCCAGTCCTCTTGGGAAAATGGGTAGGGGTCACTATCAAGGAGTGCTAAAGAGGCGATGCGTTCGGTTGATTTAAATTGGTCGTAGTAGGAAAGGACGATTTGACCGCCCATGGACCAGCCGGCTAGATGAATATTTTTTAAATCCAGGTGGCAGAAAAGCTCATGGAGATCTTTGGCATATTGGCAGATGCTGTGTCCGTGTAGAGCTTTTCCGGAATTTCCAAAGCCTCTGAGATCCGGCACAATGACTCGGTGCTTTTCACTCAGGGCGAGGACATTTCGCTTGAAAAAGAGGCCGGAGCAGGGCCAACCGTGGATGAGGACAATCGGCTCGCCGTGGCCGTATTCGGCATAGTAAAGTTTTGCGTTGTCGGAAAGGGTGAAATAATTGCCGTTTTTTTCGCCGGGTAAATTCATAAAAGATGCGCCTCCTTTAAAAATGGCAAGACTTAAAATCATTGATATTAACTATAGTCTTTCGTTTTAAAGGGGAAAATGTCCTTTTTGAAAATCTTAATTTTTTATGAATCATCGCGAAAAGTTGACTTTCTTTTGGTAAATACAGTATGATAAGGACAAAGGTTTTGTACGGACGTGGTTTTTGACGGACTATCCATGACGGGGAAGTAAGGGGCTTCCAGTGGATAGGCATAAGAGAAATAAGGTCAGAATTGGTGAAGTGTTTGCTTTTGGGGTCGCTTTGATAAGCGGCGGGAACAAAGGGGTAAATGCGCGATTTTGTCAGATTGGGCTTATGGTCAGGCTATGACTGCTCGGCAAATGATGAGCCGGGAACGAACCGCAATAGCGGTTTTTTTTGTGTGCCGGAATATGGCTTTGTACGGACTTTCAGCGATGCTCATAAATAAAAAAAATAATTATATTGGAGGAAATTGTGAAAGAAAAAAATAGAAATGAATCAAAGAAAAATCAGTCCCTAAGATTAATTCCCTTGGGTGGATTGGGGGAAATCGGCAAAAATATGACTGCTGTTTGCTATGGCGATGATATTGTTGTTGTGGATGCCGGAATGGCTTTCCCGGATGAGGAGCTTTTGGGCATTGATTATGTAATCAATGACATCTCTTATCTGGTTGAGCATAAGGATAAAGTCAAAGCAGTTCTTTTGACCCACGGGCATGAGGATCATATTGGCGGCTTATCTTATTTTCTAAAGGAGATTAATGTACCTGTATTCGGTACTCGTTTGACTTTGGGGCTGTCTGAAGGTCGCTTGAAGGAAAATAAGGTGTCAAATTATACCTTGGTGCCAGTGAAAGCCGGCGAAGAGGTAAAAATTGGCAATATGAAGGTGGAATTTATCCGAGGAAGTCATTCGATTTCCGATGCGGTGGGTCTGGCGATTAAAACTCCGGTGGGCGTGATTGTTCATACCGGAGACTTTAAAATTGATCAAACCCCGGTGGATGGCAATTTGATTGACTTGCATCGATTCGCTGCTTTAGGCGATGAGGGTGTGTTGGTGCTTCTTTCAGATAGTACCAATGCAGAGCGTCCGGGNTATACCCCTTCGGAAAAAACTGTGGGTGTGGCGTTGGATAAAAAAATCGGTGAGGCTGATGGTCGGGTCATTTTGGCGACTTTTGCNTCAAGTATACCGAGGCTTCAGCAGTCGGTGGATGCGGCGTTTCGTCATGGTCGGAAGGTTGCAATTCAAGGCCGGAGCATGATTAATGTATTTGGCATTTGTCAGGAGTTGGGCTATTTGAATGTTCCGGAAGGACTTTTGATTGATATTGATGAAATCAATCGCTTGCCGGCTCATAAGATTATGATTTTGACGACCGGTAGTCAAGGCGAGCCTTTGGCGGCTTTGTCGCGGATGGCGGCGCGGGATCATCGAAAAGTGGAATTGGGTCATGGGGATACGGTCATTATTTCGGCGACACCGATTCCGGGGAATGAAAAATTGGTATCTAAGACCATTGATTCTTTGATGAAGCTGGGAGCGACTGTAGTTTATGATCGCTCCGAGGGCATTCATGTGTCCGGTCATGCCAGCCAGGAAGAGCTTAAAATGATGCTTAATCTGGTGCGTCCGAAATATTTTATTCCGGTTCATGGCGAGTATAGAATGCTTCGTAAACATTCGGAATTGGCACAAGCTACCGGGGTTTTGCCGGAAAATATTTTGTTTGGCGAAAATGGCAGTATTTTTGAATTTACCGAAACTAAAGGCTCGATTACCGGACGGGTGCAGGCCGGTCGAGTTTTTGTAGACGGGCTGGGTGTGGGCGATGTAGGTAGTGTGGTATTGCGGGATCGAAAACAACTTTCCCAAGATGGTATTATCATTGCGATTTTGGCGATGAGTCGTAAGACCGGTCTGGTAGTCAGCGGGCCGGAGTTGGTTTCCCGTGGCTTTGTTTATGTTCGTGATTCTGATGTGATGATGGCGGAAGCTCGTAAGAGAATTGAAGCGGCTTTGGGGCAGCAGTCCTTTAATACCGCTCAGGATTGGGGCGCTATCAAGACCAAGGTGCGAGATGTGATGGGGCGGTTCCTTTTTGAGAAAACCAAGCGTCGGCCGATGATTTTGCCGATTATTATGGAAGTAGACTAAGGGATGATGGTTAATTTGAAAGGGGCAAAAAGATGAAACCGATTCGGCTGGATGAAGTGATTATTGAAACTTTGGCGGAAGATGTGAGATTGCCAGAATATGTGAGCGATGGCGATAGCGGGATGGATGTAAGAGCGCGCGAGCATTGTCTTTTGGTGCCCGGTCAGACTCAGCTATTTAAATTGGGCTTTAAGATAGGAATGCCTAAGCACCCTTGGCACGAAGAGGGATGGCGCTGGGAATGTCAAGCGCGGCCGCGGAGTGGGGTGTCTTTAAAGACTTCTTTGACGATGCCGAATTCGCCGGGTACAATTGACAATTTTTACAGTAGTGAGTTGGGCATTATCCTGCGCAATGATATGGCACCTCAAATTGGTGAGCAGGAGACAGTTCGGGCATTGGATGGTCGGGATATTCCGATTGCGGCATTGCCGCCTTTTTTGAGACCGAGAGCCGGAAAAGTGTCAGTCGGAACGGTTTGGATTAAGCCGGGAGACCGAATTGCTCAATTGGTATTTGCTTCGGTGGTGCGCCCCGGAGCGATTAAACCGGGTAAGGTAGCGAAAAATCGGGATGGCGGTTTTGGCTCCAGCGGCATTGAATAAAAAACGATAAAAAAATAAAGTGCACTCTAAGAGCGGCTGAGTCCGCTTTTAGGGTGCACTTTTTTTTCTTTTATTCAGGGTTGGATTCGGTTTGAGGCTCTGTTTGTGCCGGCGGTGGTGGGAGAATAAAAGAGTCCAGAACTTTTTGAATCATGTCATTGGGGTTGGGAACTCGGCGATCGTCGTAGTAGGCGGTGAGGACAAAAAAGCCGCTTTCATGAGCCCAGATGTAGTGGTTGTGATGATTTTGCCCGATGTAGCGGGCTTTGATGGTGAGGACCGCTTGGTCATTGATTGTATTGACTACCGGATCTTCCCAGGAGGATTTCGGGTAAAAGACTCGGCTTTCAAAGCTTTGGATAAAGTATTGATGAAAACTTTGGGCATTGGCGGCATTGCTGAAGTGGGCTTTGGCATTTGTCGCCGGGGTCATTTCATTTTTAAAGAAAAAATCCATGACGAAGTAGGGATGTTGAAGTGAAGAATTGCGGCCATTTGAGAAGGATTGGACTTCGCCGATATTGGCAGTCAGACCGATGGCACTGGCACTATAGCCCGGTGGTAGGGAGATCGTGGAATTTTGCAGAGTGGCGTGCCTTTGCCAAGGCATTTCCAAATTTGTATCTGTTGCTGAGGCTCGTGGTTTATTAAGAAAACCCGGCAAGGATGCTTTGGAATCTGAGAATGAGGGAGTAGCCAGAGGTGCTTCTTGCTCTTGAGAGGCAGTTTCAGTAGTCGGAGTCGGGTCAGCTAGTGCGGTACCAAAGAGCATAATCACTGCTAAGAGTGATAGCCCGAAGATTTTATTTGTTAGTTTCATGATTGCATTCTCCTATTCATTTGAGGGAAGTTCAAAAGAGTTTATAATTCGCTTAATCATCTTTTGATTTTCCGAAGATTTTTCTGGGTAAATGAAGTTGATTACATAAACTTCACTTGTATTGGTGTTTGTCCAAGCGTAATGTTCGTGAAAGCCGAAAATGTGATTGCCGCTTTGGGGGTCGGAAACAGTTCCTTTCATGATGAGTATTGGCTTACCATTGATAGTTTTTCGCTTTGGTGCTTCCCAGCGGCTGTTGAAGTCAAAGTTTTCAGAGAAATCCTTTTGGAAGGGAATTGCGAAAGCTTCAGCAGAATCGCCGGAACGAAAATCGTATTTGAAGCGGAAATTATTGATGTGGTTCGGATCGAAAGGCGCGGTACAAAGAAGGAAAATAGCGAGAGTATCTTTATCGTTTTTTGAGGTATTAAATTCTTGAAAGAATTTGAGTTCCGTATCCGGTTCAAGCTCTTCGATGATAGGGTCGGGAACATAAAAATCCGGCAGCTCAATAAAGGAGCGATTGACTGTTTGATGAATCTTCCATTCCGGTTCGGTTTTGGCTTCTGCTCCGAAGGCACCGACAGAAAAGAGACATAGGCAAGTGAATAAGATGCCGATTTTTGTGAAGCTCAGAATTTTTTTCATAGCAAATCTCCTTTCTGAATGAAGGATGAACAGAAAATTTTTATCAACATATTTTATGTATATTTCCCTTTTTAGTTTCTTTTTTCCTGCTTGAAAGTTGTTTTCGTTGGAAAGAAAACACAAAGAGCAATTCCTGCCAAAATATGCTTGAGTACATGACCGCTGAGAAGCTGATTTGTCCACTCGTAGATGGGATGGTCTCCGAGTTCGCAAACTTTGGCGAGGCTGTAGCCAATCAGAAGTAGCCAATAGGCGGGGTCGGTGGGATGGGAGACTTTGAGCAGGGTCAAAAAGACAAGGAGCATGGTGGCATATTGGACGAAGATATAAGGGCGGAGGTCGCCTTTTAGGAAAATTTCGCTGAAGTGCCAATAAAGGACGCTGTACATACCGAAGCAAACCGCAATTCCCCAAAAATCCCAGCGCCGAAATAGCGGAAAGCGTTCGCCGAGAAAATTGACCGAAAGAATCATAAAGCCCATAGTCATTGGCAGACGATCCCAGAAGAGGGTCTGGGTAGTTGGACGATAATGATAATAACCGGAGCCGATACCGACAAAAAAGATGCTGAAATAAAAGAGCTGCCAGCGTAATTTTTCCGGCGATGTGGGAAGATTTTTCAGTCGGTAAAATCCGAGTACTCCTGCAAGGCAGAAGAAAAAATTGGAGACCAGATTAGAAAAATTTTCAATGCCCCAAAAAGGAAGGTCTCCGGCGAAGCTGTGGTAATGAGGGTCTTGAGGAATCGGTGCCAGAAAAAGCAAAAAAGGGAGAGCCGGCAGAGTGAGGGCAGAAGCCAAGTAAAAAAGGAACGAGGTATTTTTATAAGTAGTAGCCGGGCTTTTTGTTAAAATTGACATAGTTTAAAATCTCCTTTCACGAGTAAACGATTGTTAACTTAGCGGGTAAAAAAATAGAGGTGAGTCATTAAAAGATGGGAGTAGATTGGAGATGGTTAACGAATATTAACTTTGTTAACTATTGAGAAATCCGAGAGAGATTGTGCGGCATTTCAGCTTACTAAAAAAAGCCGCCATGGTAGAGGGTTGTGAAATTTTTTTCGAGAGTTGAAGATTCGATGGGTGCGAAAAAGCTCTCTTTTTGGTAATGTTTTTGATTTGGATAACTGAAAGCGGCGATAAAGAAACTAATGATGAAAATTCCCCATAATACTTTTTTCATGATAAACACATCCTTTTATAATTTGGTAAACGATTGTTAACTTAAAGGGTAAAAAAAGAGAGAGATTGCCGAGAGATTTATCTGAATAAAAGATAAATCATTACAACAATGATTCGGAATAAGATGGAGAGAAATTCAACTATTTCGTTATGGTAGATAAGACCAAGGATAAGCAAACTGGTAAGGAGAATGTTTCGGTATATTTTTTTCATAATCAGCACTTCCTTTTGCATTTTAGTTAACGAATGTTAACTATCTTGGTTTTATAATAAAGGAGATAAAGGGAAATGTCAACAGAAAAGTTAACTTTTGGAAAATCCATTAAAACAAGGGGATATAGAGTTAAAATCAAGAAAAGTTGGAGATATTATTGACAAAAAAGTGAATGAATGTTAACCTTTTTGTTAACGAATGTTAACAAAAAGGGAAAAATAATTGTAGGTTAATCAAAATTTACCAAGTAGTAAAGGGTATTGTGGATAGAAAAGCAGATAAGGTAGAGTCAAATCGAAAATGAATTACCTATTTATAGAAGGTTGGGAAGGGGGTAGGATTTTATGAAAGAGTTGTTTGAGACAGAGGGCAAGAAGGGGCAGTTGTTGCTTGCCAGTCTGGCATTGTTTTCTTCTGAGGGCTTTGACCGGGTATCGGTGCGGGATATTGCGAAGCGAGCCGGAGTTTCTGAGGCTGCTTTGTATAAGCATTTTTCCGGTAAGGAAGAGATGGCGCTTTATATTTTTCGCAAGATTATTAATGAATATACTTTTCAAGTTTCACGGATTGCGAGGGAGCCTGTATCAGCGGTGGAGCGGCTTTGTCGGATTCAAAAATATACTTATTCGCTGTATCGAGATGACCCGGAGAGTGTGGGGTTTGTGTTGCTTTCTCAGTATCAGTTTTGGGATCGGCTAGATGATGCGGAGAAGCCGCATTTTTGGCTTCGGATGCTTTTGGAAGAAGGGATAGTGCGGCGAGAAATTGCGCCTAAGCCGGTATATTTGTGGATATCTCTGTATTCGGGGCTTATTTTTGAGCCGCTGATTCAGTATCGGTATTTTTTTGATGAGATGCCGTCGTGGGAGATTTTTTCTGAAGAGGTATCTGAGAGTATCCGTTCTTTGTTTGGGAGTTCCGGTCGCTTGTTGAGCGGGTCGAATTTTTTCGAGTCGGGGCATCGGCCTTATTCTGATGAGTTTTCAATGGGGGAGGATTCCAACCGTGAGTCTCTTTCATTTGGCAGGGTAATGAATGATAAAGAAAAAGCAGGAGGAGAAGAGTAATGTTACGCTTATTTTTACGAGTAGTCTTTCGGATTTGTTTCCGGTTGAAGGTATTTCGGCCAAAGCTATTGCCGGAGAAGGGGCCGGCGATTATTATGCCGAACCATGTGTCTTTTTTGGATGGGGCTTTGCTGTATGCTTTTTTGCCGGAGCGATCGACTTTTGTTATCAATCGGGAAATTGCGGTTCGCTTTAACTGGGCGTTGCGCTTTTTTCGACACCTCCAGATTGATCCATTGAATCCTTTTTCTTTAAAAGAGGTCATTAAGCGCATCAATGGTGGCGAGGTGGTTGTGATTTTTCCGGAAGGCCGAATTACAACCACCGGCGGTTTGATGAAAATCTATAATGGGGTCGGAATGATTTCTTTGCGAACCGGCGCGCCGATTGTGCCGGTAATTTTGCGGGGACCGGAGCGGACGCCTTTTAGCCGTTTGGAAAATATTTCTAGGAGCTGGTTTCCGAAAATTACGATTCATGTCTTTAGAGCGGTGACACCTAAAACAGAGTCCGGTAAGAGCTTTCGGCAGGCGAAGGCGGATTGTACTCAATGGCTATTGAGGGTTTTGCAGGAGCGTTTTTTTGAAAGCCGTCAAGAAGTGGAGACTGAGGAAAATCTCTATAATATGCTGGCTCAGTCAGCTCGCATTCATGGGATGGGTCGGACGATTCTTGAAGATCCGACAGGAAAAATGTCTTATCGTAAGTTATTGATGAGTGCCCGAATTTTGGGCAATGTGATGAAATGTAAGATCAATGGTCCGACTGTGGGGATTCTTTTGCCTAATAGCCGGGCTGCGGTGGTGGCGATTTTTGCTGCTGCCAGTGATGGTTATATGCCGGCGGTGCTGAATTTTACAATTGGTGCGGAGACATTAAGACATTCCTTGAAGATTGGCAATATCCAGGTGCTGTTGACTTCGAAAAAGTTTATTGAAAAAGCGGGATTGGCTTCGCTCATAGAGGAACTTTCTGAGGAAACGCGCATTTTGTTTATGGAAGATTTGCTGGATGATATCAGTTGGCAGGATAAGGCGAAGGCAGCTTGGGAAGTGGCTTTTTGTTATAAGTCTCGTTTGAGTCGGATGAATCAGGTCATGCTTTTTACGAGCGGTAGTGAGAGTACTCCAAAGGGAGTTATTTTGTCTCATCGGAGCCTGCTGACCAATATTCATCAAATCTCAGCGGTCATTTCCTATACTGCGGCGGATCGGCTTTTGAATCCGTTGCCGATTTTCCATTCTTTCGGGCTGACTGTGGGGACACTACTGCCTCTTTTGAGCGGCTTATATAGCTATATTTATCCATCGCCTCTTCATTATCGAGTGATACCGGAGATTGTCTATGATAAGAATATTACAGTATTAATCGGTACGCCGACTTTTATGAGTGGCTATGCTCGTGTGGCGCATCCGGTTGATTTTTACAGTCTTCGCTATGCTTTGGCGGGAGGCGAGAAATTGCAGCCTGAGGTATGTCAGCTTTGGCAGGATAAATTCGGCATTCGCCTGTTGGAAGGCTATGGCGCAACGGAAGCGGGGCCGGTGTTGGCTGTCAATACGCCATTTTTCAATAAACGTGGTTCTGTAGGACCTCTTCTGCCGGGCATCAAGAGTCGAATTGCACCGGTGGATGGAATCGAAGAGGGCGGAAGCCTATCGGTGCTGGGGCCGAATTTGATGCTTGGCTATCTGCGGGATGAAATTGGCTTTGAGCGGCTCGGCGACTGGTATGATACCGGTGATGTGGTGTCTTTGGATCCGATTGAGGGCGTGACGATTCAGGCAAGATTGAAGCGGTTTGCTAAAATTTCCGGCGAAATGGTTAGCCTTGATCAGGTGGAAGGCTCTGTAGACTTGCTTTCTTCGGAAAAACGACATGGCATCATCAGTAAGCCCGATGCACGCAAAGGCGAAAAGCTCGTCTTATATACTACTGATCGGGAAATGACTACCGAAAGATTACGCGCTTTCTGGCGAAAACAGGGCTTGCCGATGCTCTCTTTACCTAGCCAAATTCTAATTGAGGAAAAATTGCCGATGCTGGTGACCGGAAAAGTTGATTATCGCACTCTAATTGCAATGAATGAGAAGGGAAAAGGAAAGTCGAAGAAGCGCCGCAATTCCACCGTGGAACAGTCGATAGAAGAAAATATTTCAGTTCAAGCAGAAGAAGTCTCTAAATTGGAAGAGATCGCTGTATCGGAGCTTTCCGGGGATAAAATCGAAGACATTACTTCGGCAAATGAAATAATTGCCGAGCCGATGAAATCGGTAGCCTTTGGGGAGTCGGAATCTGAGCTTTCGGCAGAGGTTGAGGCAATTAGTGAGGCTCCTGAATTAGAAGAATATTTGGAAGAAACAGAGCTTGGGAGTGAGCCTGAGGCGGTAGAAGTCTTGGCAGAAGTTGCGGAGCTGATGGAAGCAGAATTCGAGTTGCCGGTGGCAGTTGAGGCAATCAGTGAGGTGCCTGAGCTGGAGGAATATTTAGAAAAATCGGAGCTTAAGAGTGAGCCGGAGGCAGTAGAAGTCTTTATTGAGGCTGATGAGCCGATGGAGTCGGCGGTCTTTGGGGAGGCAGAATCTGAGCTGTCGGTAGAGGTTGAGGCAATCAGTGAGGCTCCTGAGTTGGAGGAATATTTAGAAGAATCGGAGCTTAGGAGTGAGCCTGAGGCGGTAGAGGTTGAGCCAATCAGCGAGGCCCCTGAGCTGGAAGAATATTTAGAAGAATCGGAGTTTGAGAGTGAGCCTGAGGCGGTAGAAGTCTTTAGCGAGGCTGATGAGTCGATGGCGTCGGTGGTCTTTGGGGAGTCGGAATCTGAGCTTTCGGCAGAGGTTGAGGCAATCAGTGAGGCTCCTGAGCTGGAAGAATATTTGGAAGAATCGGAGCTTGGAAGTGAGCCTGAGGCGGTAGAAGTCTTTATTGAGGCTGATAAGCCGATGGAATCGGCGGTCTTTGAGGAGGTAGAATCTGAGCTGTCGGCAAAGGTTGAGCCAATTAGCGAGGCTCCTGAGCTGGAAGAATATTTAGAAGAAACAGAGCTTGGAAGTGAGCCTGAGGCGGTGGAAGTCTTTATCGAGGCTGATGAGCCGATGAAATCGGTAGCCTTTGGGGAGGTAGAATCTGAGCTGTCGGCAGAGGTTGAGCCAATTAGCGAGGCTCCTGAGCTGGAGGAATATTTGGAAGAAACAGAGCTTGGGAGTGAGCCGGAGGCGGTAGAAGTCTTTATCGAGGCTGATGAGTCGATGGAGTCGGCGGTCTTTGAGGAGGCGGAATCTGAGCTGTCGGCAGAGGTTGAGCCAATTAGCGAGGCTCCTGAGCTGGAAGAATATTTGGAAGAAGTTCCCAAAGAGGGAGGGTTATTGGATAGTGTGATTGAGATTCCGGAATTTGTACGAGCCTCGGTC
>JGI994J12354_10000926_pt1 | contig 29828 bp, 24 predicted proteins | sample IntmicLarv3ML3BL_FD_12354 | JGI IMG/M metagenome (IMG submission 12354) | reverse complement strand
AAATCGCGCAGGAGCAGACAAGAAGCTAGCTGTTTCATAAAAGTTCCATCCCTCTTGATAATACTGCTTTATTATGAAGATTGCAACTCTCTCACCCTGCAGGTACAATTCGCCCAGATCACTTTCGGGCGGCAGCGCAAAAGCCGCTCCACAGCCCTTTTTTTCGCGGGGCAAAACCCCTGTGGCCTTTGGTAACGGCGGGTTTGGCATAAGGAAAAAAATGATTTGCCAGTTGCCCATTCTCCATGTAAATGTTTTGGATCAACTGGAGGCATTACGGAAGCAGCGGCAGGGGCCGCAGGTCTGGCGTGCCTGCCGGGGGTATTTTGCCTGTACCATGCGTTCACGCCCGGGGCCGAGGGAGCGGGTGCCCCCTTTCCCTTCGTGGGGCGTGGACCATTCATTTCCCTGATTGTGTATTTTTTAGGAGGTTTCATGTTCTGGACTACTACTGCATACGCCATGGGTCAGCCTGGTGGCGGCGGCGATGGCGCGGCGGGACTTATGTCCTTTGTGCCCCTTGTTCTCATGTTTGGCGTGTTTTATTTTCTGCTTATCCGCCCCCAGCAGAAACGGCAGAAAGAACACAAGGCCATGCTTGGGGCCCTGAAGCGCGGCGACCGCATTGTCACCGCAGGCGGGCTGTATGGCCGCATTCTTGAAGCGGAAGAAGAGGTGCTCATTGTCGACCTTGGCGGCAGCACAGTAACTGTTGGTCGCGCCTTTGTCACAGGCAAGGTTGCCCAGGGCCCGCGCCAGGCTGGAACCCCGACTGCCAAAAAGGGCAAGAAGGGCAAGGATGAGGAAAAGGCCGAGGCCGCCAGTGCGTTTGAGGCTGATGAAGCCCCGGAAGCCCCGGAACAGGAAGCTGCCGAAGCCGCTCCTGCGGGCGAAAAAAAGGAATAACACGTCTCCAGGGCAGAAAGGGCGCGGCTGTGCCCCTTCTGCCCTGCCCTGGCGCATTTTGACGCCCGCACCTGCCCCCGTGCCTGCCCAGTGCTGGTGTACGTTGGGCATTTTTGGCGTATGGGGCGCAGCATATTTTCTCCATTTTCAACCGTACCCGCCTTGTGCTGGGAGTGTTCATGAAAAAGAGTGTCTACTGGCGCAGTCTGGTTGCCGCAACAGTACTGGGAATAACAGCCCTGTACCTTATTCCCGGTCTTCTGACCTTTACCGTGCCCGGTTCGGAGCGCAAGGAAGCCCCGGCGCTGGTCCAGAAGTTGTTTCCTGATTCTCGCATCAACCTTGGCCTTGACCTGCTGGGCGGCATTCACCTGACCCTGGGGGTCGAGGTTGCCAAGGCTGTGGAATCTTCTCTGGCCCAGTCGGGCAACGACATTGCCCAGGCAGCGAACAAGGGCGGAATGCTGATGGCCCGGCCGCGCCTCCTTCAGGGCGAGACTCTGGAATTTTTCCTTACGGTGCCGGAAAAACGGGCTGCTCTTGATGAAATGCTGGCCAAGCAGTTTCCCGAATTCGAGTACACCCGCACAGAGGCCGCGGGCAGCATACGCTACACAGCCACGCTGACCGCCAAGGCCAAGACGGAAATGGAAGACAGGGCCATTGATCTTGCCCTGAACACCATACGGAACCGTATTGACCAGTTTGGCGTGGCCGAGCCCGATGTGCGCCGCCAGCAAGATGGGCGCATCATCATTCAGCTTCCGGGCATGGACAGCACCCAACGGGCCATTTCCATTATCGGCAAGACCGCCCACCTCGAATTTCGCATAGTACGGGATGACGTTGACCCCCGCGCCCTTGTGGCCCCGCCGGGCGTGGAATTTCTGCCCATGGCCGTACAGGAACCAGGCGCCCCGGAAAGACGGCTGCCTGTTGACAGGGAAGTGGCCCTGACAGGCGAGAGCATAACCAATGCCCAGGCCTTTCCCGATACCCAGCAGGGCGGCTACCTTGTGAGTATTTCCTTTGACCGGCGCGGGTCTGACATCTTTGCCCGCGTGACCAGGGACAACCTGAAAAAACGCCTTGCCATCATCCTTGACGGCAAAATCCATTCCGCCCCGGTCTTGCAGGTGGAAATTACCGGGGGACAGGCGCAGATCACCGGCGACTTCTCCCTTATTGAAGCGAACGACCTTGCCCTTGTGTTGCGGGCCGGTTCCCTTCCCGCCCCGGTCACGGTGCTGGAAGAACGCACGGTCGGCCCCTCTCTGGGGCAGGAATCCATTGAGGCGGGCGTTACCGCCGCCCTCGCAGGCTGTGCGCTGGTCATGGTTTTTGTGACTGCCTACTACGGCATTTCAGGAATTATCGCCAACCTGATGCTTCTTCTGGACGTTGCTATGATTCTTGCGGGCATGGCCCTTTTTGGCGCCACCCTTACCCTGCCGGGCATTGCGGGCATTGTGCTCACCCTGGGCATGGCCATAGACGCCAACGTGCTCATTTTCGAGCGAATACGCGAGGAAATAAAGGCAGGCCGAACAGCGGTCGAGGCCGTGGGCGAAGGCTTCCATCAGGCGCAGCGGGCCATTATTGACTCGAACCTGACCTCGATTATCGCCACCGTAGTGCTCTATCAGCTTGGTTCCGGCCCGGTGCGCGGCTTTGCCGTCACCCTGACCCTCGGCATACTTGCCTCCATGTTCACCGCCATTTTTGTGTCGCATATCGTGTTTGACATCTGGATGAGCAAACCCGGCCGCAAGCTGAGTATTTAAGGAGAGGGCGTATGGGACTCCAGATAGTACCGGATAACCTGAATATCAATTTTGTCGGCATACGGAAGATTTCGTACGTCATTTCCATAGTGGTCATCCTCATTGGCCTTGTGGCCCTTGTGGTCAAGGGCGGGCCGCGCTACGGCATCGACTTTGCCGGGGGCGCCACGGTGCAGATACGCTTTGACAAGCCTGTTTCCGACGAGGTTCTGAAAAAGTCGCTCGAAACCGCCAACTTGCCCGGCCTTGCGGTGCAACAGTTTGGCAAGGAAGGCACAAGCTACCTTTTGCGCATCTCGGCTGTGGAAGAATCCGCAACGGGCATCAACTCTCTTGTGCGCGAAACCCTTTCCACCTACCTGAAGGATTATTCCTTTGAAATACAGCGGCTTGAAATGGTCGGGCCAAAGGTGGGGGCTGACTTGCGCTCGCGCGCCCTTGAAGCCATTTACCTCGCCATTCTGTTCACGGCGGTCTATATTTCAGGCCGGTTTGAAAACCGCTGGTTTACCGCAGGGTTCATGGCAGCAGCCCTTTCAGGGTGCGTTTTCGGGTTGCAGGCCCTTGGCGTGGGGCGCGAATATGTGGTTCTGCTCTCGGTGCTGGTGACCATTGGCATCTGCCTGAAGCTCAGGCTTTCCTATGCCCTTGGCACCATTGTCTCCATTCTGCACGACGTGCTGGTGACTGTGGGCATTTTCACCCTTCTCGACAAGGAAATGGACTTGCAGATCATTGCGGCGCTCCTCACGGTGGTCGGGTATTCGCTGAACGATACCATCATTGTGTACGACCGTATCAGGGAAAACCTGCAAGGCAACAGGGACAAGGAGCTGTCGACCATCATCAACCAGAGTATCAACCAGACCATATCGCGTACAGTGCTTACCTCGGGCACAACCCTGCTCGTCATACTGGCGCTTCTGTTCTATGGCGGCAGCATTTTGCACGACTTTGCCCTTGTAATGGCCATTGGTGTTGTCACGGGCACGCTCTCGTCCATTTTTGTGGCCGCGCCCATTCTGCTTATTTTCGGTGATGACATCATTTCCCATGAGGAACCAAAGGCCGACACGCGTCCAAGGGACGCGGACGGGCGGCTGGCCCCCCAGGTTTAGAGCCTTGTGTCATTGAAAATATCTCTGAGGGTGTTTACTGGAGGGGCGCTGCCCCTCCAGACCTCCCCGCAAGGGGCATGATGCCCCTTGACCCCCCTGGGGTATTCCTGCGGGGCATTCAACTGCTGGCAAACATACTTAATTCGGCTGCCCCCGAACCGTTCGGCAGCCAAGGAGACGCACATGGCCGTAAAGCCTCAACCAACCCTTATGACCTCCCTTTCTTCGGAAGTTGCTTCCGAAGCCTCTCCCCTGCTTGAACTTATCACCCGCCATGCGGCCAAGATAGCTGGCGCGCTTATCGTGTTTCTCTGCTTCATCGGCGCGTACTGGTTCTATCAGGGGCAGGTCAGGGCCACCCGTCTTGCCGAGCAGACAAGCCTTGGCAATGTTCTGGTAATTGCCGACCCGGCAGCGCGTCTTGTGGCCCTTGACGCGTTTCTGGCAAAAAATGATGACAGCACACGGATGGAAGCCCTGTACGCCAAGGCTGAAAGCGCAAGGCTCGCGGGCAATCAGGACAAGGCCTTTGAAGCCTGGCAGGAAATAGCCAGGCGCGACGCAAAAGCCACGGAGCTCGCCACCATCGGTATGGCCGAAAGTCGCACCCTTCAGGGCCAGTATGCCGAAGCCCTTGCCCTGTACGAAACTCTTGTGCCCCTTGCCAAGGGCCCCTACCTGCAAAAAACCCATTCGCAGATTGTGTTTCTTGCCGAGCAGACAGGCAATATCCAGCGTGCCCTGGTTGCGGGCGAGGCCCTTGTGGCCCTTACCTCCTCGCAGCAGGAGGGGGCTGTGTGGGTGCAGAAGGTCTCGGCCCTTACCCAGAAGCTGAAAGGGGAGAAAGCGGAATGATGCATCCATTGCTTGACAGGGAAGGGGCGCGGCATCTGCTTCTCGGCAATGAGGCCATTGTGCGCGGCGCCCTGGAAGCAGGGGTGAATATAATCACCTGCTACCCCGGAACCCCTTCTTCGGAAGTGCCGGACACCTTTCGCCGTTTGCGCGGGTGCGGGCGATTCATTCTTGAATATTCCGTGAACGAAAAGGTTGCCATGGAAGTGGCGGCCGGGGCCGCCCTCGGGGGCGCACTGGCCCTTGTCACCATGAAGCACGTTGGCGTGAACGTGGCCGCAGACCCCCTCATGACCATGACCTATACGGGCCTGCCCGGCGGGTTGGTGCTGCTTTCTGCCGACGACCCCGGCGCGCATTCAAGCCAGAACGAGCAGGACAACCGCACGGTTGCCCGCTTTGCCCACATGCCCTGTTTCGAGCCTGCCACGGCTCAGGAAGCCAAGGACATGGCCCGGGCCGCCTTTGTTCTGGCCCGTGAAACGCAGCAGCCTGTCATGCTGCGCACCACCACCAGGGTGAACCATTTGCGTGGGCCTGTGACCTTTGGCCCCCTGCCGGAAGACCGCCCCATAGTGCCCTTTGAACGCAATGCGCGCCGCTTTGTGCCTGTGCCAGCCGTGGCAAGGATGCGGCACCGCGCTGTGGTTGAAAACATGGCAGCCATAGCGCAACAGTCTGAAATTTCCCCGTATAACACCGATTCCGGCACAGCCGGGGTGGGGGTTGTCGCCTCGGGCATCAGCCGGGCCTTTCTGCACGATGTTCTCATGCGGAACAACTGGCAGGAAAGGGTGCGCACCTTTGAGCTTGGCATGAGCTGGCCCCTGCCGGAAAAGGCCCTGCTTGCCTTCATGCGAGGTGTGGAAACCCTGCTCGTGCTTGAAGAGGGCGAACCCCTGCTTGAGAACGGCCTTCGCGCCCTCGCCCACCGCCACGGAATTGCCGTGGTCATTCACGGCAAGGGCGAGGGGCTGACGGTTTTTGGCGAATATTCCACCCTTCTTGTTCAGGCGGCTCTGGCCCCCCTGCTGGGGGAAGAAAACAGGGCAAAGCCCGTATCCTGCCCGGCAGACCTGCCCCAGAGGCCGCCCAACCTCTGCGCCGGGTGCGCCCATCGCTCGGTCTTTTACGCGGTGCGGAAAACCTTTGGCGACGAGGCCGTGTATTCAAGCGATATCGGCTGTTATACCCTCGGGCTGCTGCCACCCCTTTCGGCTGCGGACTTTCTTTTCTGCATGGGCTCTTCGGTTTCCGCGGGAAGCGGCTTTGCCCGTTCTTCGGGGAATCGGGTGGTGGCCTTCATTGGCGATTCCACCTTCTTCCATTCGGGCATCACCGGGCTTTTGAACGCGGTGTTCAACAAGCACAATCTCATTATTGTCATTCTGGACAACGGCACCACGGCCATGACCGGCCACCAGCCAAACCCCGGCGTTCTTCAGGAAGTTCTGGGCGAATATGCTCTGCACCTTGATATTGAATCGGTTGTGCGCGGGTGCGGGGTCGGCAAGGTGGAAAAGGTGCGCGGGTATAACCAGAAAGCCCTGCAGCGCGTTCTTGGCGACATGAAGGAGCGGGATGGCGTGCAGGTTCTCATAGTGGAAGAACCGTGCGTGCTGTATGCCCGGCGTACCCTGAAAAAGGAACGCGGTCAGGTGGCCTTTGTGGCAGAGCAGACGGAAAGCGCGGCCCAGTGCGCGGCCACTCTGGCCTGCCCGGCTTTTGGCCGGGAAGACGGAGGCGTTGTGGTTGACGAGGAACTGTGCGCCGGCTGTATGGTCTGTATGCAGATTTCGCCCGATTTCAAAGGCAAAAAAAGGGGTGCATAATGGCGGAAACCCGTTTGCGAATATATCTTACCGGTGTTGGCGGGCAGGGCACGCTTACGGCCACAACCCTGCTTTCGCGCATCATGCTGGACGAGGGCCTGACTGTTGTTTCGGGCGAAATTCACGGCATGGCCCAGAGGGGCGGGGTGGTTGAATCCACCGTGCTTGTGGGCGGCTGGAAAAGCCCGAGCGTGTACCACGGCGAGGCCGATATTGTGCTGGGGTTTGAGGCTCTTGAGACTTACCGGGGTCTGCCCTATCTGGCTGACAGGGGGGCGGTGTTTTCTTCCTCGGAGTTTATTGCTCCGCCGGGAGTGGCAGCAGGGCGCGAAACCCTGCCCGATATTGCCGCGATACGCGAGGCGGTGCAGGCCCGGGCCGGGAAATCCTGCTTTCTGCCCATTCTTTCCATCGGGAAGGAGGCTGGGGCCGTGCAAAGTGCCAACAGTGCGCTTCTTGCGGCCTTTTTCGCCTCCGGCCTGCTCCCCATGGGGGTGGAGGCCCTTGAGCGAGGCATAAACAGATACCTGCCGCCCAAGGTTGTGGATGTGAACCTGAAAGCCGTGGCCCGCGCAGTGGAAATGGCGCAATCAGCCTAAGGCAATGTAACTTTGAAACGCTGCACTCGGAGTTGGCGGCGTGAATTTCGCTTACTCCTCGTTTGCGCGGACGAGGCTCGCGCCATCGTCCGTCAGAGTCTTTTCCAAGTGAAAAGGCTCTAATATTATTTCAGGACGAGACAGGTGCCAGAACGCCAGAACGCCCGCTTTCGCGGGCGTTCTCGTATTCGTTATTCCCTCTCACCGCTCCCACCGGGGATAAGGAGAGGGGGGGGTACGGGCGGCCCTGCACTCACTTTGCCCGCAAATTGTACAATCTGCGAAACAGACTTTGGCAAAGTAAGTGCAGGGCTTCCCCGATTCTTTCTTCCTTCTCTTCTCTTCCCCACTAAAACCCATCAACGCGGCGGGGGCCTGTGGTGATGGCGTTATCAGGGTTGGAGACTGCCGAGTCCTGGTAGTAGAGCCGGTGGTCTGTCTGATAGAGGTAGAGGACGCGCGCATTCAGCGGGTCGCCGAGGTAGGCGGTCGGGAACTCTTTTTTTACCTTTTTCAGGCGTTGGGCAGCCAGGGCCTGCATATCATTCTCTTCGCCGAATTCCAGGCATCCGGTGGGGCATGAGAGTACGCAGGCGGGCAGCATACCGTTTTGCAGCCTGTCGAAACAGAAGTCGCACTTGGAAGCGCCGTGCCCGTCCGGGGCGGCGCGGGGTATATCGTAGGGGCAGGCGGCGCGCAGCAGATCGCCGGGCACCTTGCGTATCTTGTCTGTGAACACCACGGCTCCGGTATCCTGGTCGTGCAGGATAGCCCCGGAATCGTATTGATCGGCCTTGCGCTTGCAGGGGGCGGAATAGCAGTGGCGGCATTGCTCGGGGAAGAAGAGCCAGGCCAGCTTGTCCTTGCCTTCCTTGTCGGGCAGCATGGCCTCTGTGAAGCGGACAATGCGTATGCTCTGGTAAGAGAGGTCGGGCGGGTTCTGGTGCGAGCCCCAGTTTTTGGTGGCTTCGCCCGGCACGTTTTTCCATTGCTTGCATGCCACCTGACAGCCACGACAGCCTGTACAGCGGGTCAAATCGACAAAAATGGTTTTAGCCATTGTTCGCACCTCCTGACGGCTTGATCACAGGCGTCTTGAGCAGGCTTTTTTCAACATCGCGCACCTTTTTCATCACATTGACCATGAACGCCTTGGATTCCGGTATGCCGGTGTTGGGGTCGCCGATGGAGGGCACGAGCAGGTTGGCAGAGTCGCCGCCATTCAGGGGAACCAGCCAGCCAAAGTGCCAGGGTATGCCCACCATATGCACCTTGCGCCCGCGTACATGGAAGGGTTCGATACGTCGGGTAACTATGGCAACGGCATCGAGCTTGCCGCGCTTGCTGGAAAGCTCGACAATTTCGCCGTTGGCAATGCCCAGGGCGGAAGCCAGCTCGGGGTCAATTTCGCAGAATATCTGGGGCTGAAGCTCGGTAAGCCACGACTGCCTCCGGGTCATAAGCCCTGTCTGCCAGTGTTCGGTAACACGGTAGGTGGAGCAGATGTAGGGGAAGTCGGGGTTTTCAATGGCGAATTCTTCTCCTTCAAAGGGCACAACCGTGGGGTTGGCGCGCTGGCCCGAGAAGGGGTTTATTTTGAAGGGCGATTCCGCAGGTTCGTAGAACTCGGGGAAGGGGCCGTCAACCCGGCCGGGGCCGAAAAGCTGGCCAAAGCCGTGGGTGTGCATGATAAAGGGATGAACCGAACCGGGGCCGCCGCCGCCATCGGGCACATCGCCAATCCATTTGTCGTCCTTCCATTGAATAACGGCCTTCTTCGGGTTGAAGGGCTTGCCCTGGGCATCGACACCGGCGCGGTTGTAAAGGATGCGCCTGTTCATGGGCCAGCACCAGGACCAGTTGGGGAAGAGGCCGATGTTTTCCTGCTCGGGCGTCTGGGTTTTGTCGCGGCGCATCATCAGGTTTTTCCCGTCTTCGGGAATGGCGCCGGACATGACCCAGCAGCCGCCAGTTGTGGAGCCGTCAGCCATAAGGGAGCCGAAGGCGGGCACGTTCTGGCCCTTCAGGAATTGCTTGCCGCCCACTTCGGTGTCCTTGAGGAAATAGCCGTTCATGAGACGGGCGACCTTGAGGGGGTCGTATTCGCCGTGGCCGTCGTCCCAGTCTGCAAGGTTGAGGCCGAGAACCGGGGCCGGGAAGGCACCGCCTTCGGCTTCATACAGCTTTTTGAGGGCATGGGCGATTTCCAGCATGATATCGCCGTCGGGCTTTGACTTTCCGAAGGGGTCCGGGCCCTTGTAACGCCACTGTTGCCAGCGGCCGGAGTTGACAATGGAACCCTGCTTTTCGTAGGAGGCGGCGCAGGGCAGGAAGAATACCTCGGTTTTGATGCTTTTCGGGTCCATGTCCGGCCCGCGCCAGAAGGAGCCTGTTTCGTTGTCAAACAGGTTTACGTTCACAAGCCAGTCCACCTCGCAGAAGGCGCGGCGGTTTTTTCCGGCATTGGCGCCGGAGCAGCAGGGGTTCATGCCCCAGGCAAAGGCGCCCTTGAATTCTTTTTTGGACATGCGGTCAAACACGGAAAGCCAGAAATAGTAGGTTTCTTTTTTGGTGCTGTCGAGCTTGGGCATCCACTTGAAGGCGGTGTCCACGCTTTCGCCGGGGAAAATGGATTTCAGCAGGCTTGCCGCATATTTTGGCTTGTTTTTCCACCAGTTTACACTGCGCGAGTCTTTGGTCACCGGGGTAAAGCTCTCACAGTAGTCGGCAAAAGTCTGCTGCTTGTCGGTGGGCACGTTCAGATACCCCGGCCAACTGGCGGACAAAAGCCCCTGGTCGGTGGAACCCTGTACGTTCGCCTCGCCGCGCAGGGCGGCAACGCCGCCGCCGGCAACGCCTATGTTGCCGAGCAGAAGCTGGATGATGCCCATGGTGCGTATGTTCTGCACACCCGTGGTATGTTGCGTCCAGCCCATGGCATACATGGAAACGCCCGATTTGTCGGGTTTTCCTGTTCCGCCAAAGGCGTTGTAAACATAGGTCAGGTCGTCAAGCGAGGTGCCGCAGATGCTGGAAACAGCTTCCAGGGTATAGCGGTCATAGTGCTTTTTCAGCAGGTTGAACACGCAACGCGGGTTGCTGAGGGTTTCGTCGCGCTTGGGTATACCGTTCGCATCCATTTCAAAGGACCATTTGGAACGGTCATAGGAATGGGTTACGGGGTTGAAGCCCGCGAAAAGCCCGTCATCGAAGCTGAAACTTTCGTTCACAATGAGGGGAGCGTTGGTGTAATTGAGAACATACTCATTGAAAAAGAGATTGTTTTCAATGATGTAGCGAATCATGCCGCCCAGGAAGGCTATGTCGGTGCCAACCTGAATGCGGGTGTGGAAATCGCTTTTGGAAGAGGTTCTGGTGAACCTCGGGTCAACGTGAATGAGGGTTGCGCCCCTGTCCTTTGCCCGCAGAACCCATTTGAAGGAAATGGGGTGGTTTTCGGCAGGGTTTGAGCCCATCATGAGAATACAGTCACTGTTCGCGAGATCGCTCCAGTGGTTTGTCATTGCGCCGCGTCCGAACGACTCTGCCAGAGCCGGTACAGTGGGGCTGTGTCAGATACGCGCCTGGTGCTCTATATTCACCAGGCCGAGGCTGCGAAGAAATGCCTGGTAGGTCCAGCACTCTTCATTGTCCATTGCGGCGGAACCAAAGCTGCACATACCTTCGGTACGGTTCACGGTCTGGCCGCGCTCGTTCTTTTCAATGAAGGTTTCATCGCGTGTTTTTTTAATGCGTTTGGCGACCATTTCAATAGCCTCATGCCACTCAAGCTCTTTCCATTCGGTGGCATAGGGGGCCCGGTACAGGGGCAGGGAGCCGCGCGCCTTGTTGTCGCCAAGCTGGCGAAGGGCCGCGCCCTTGGGGCAGAGAGCCCCTTCGTTAATGGGGTGATCCGGGTCGCCTTCCACGTTGACGGCAACCATTGTCTGGGTGTTGGTATGCACCAGCAGACCACACCCCACAGCGCAGTAACAACATACGCTTGTGGTGACCTTTGTTCCATCGAATTTGGCGATGCCAGCCCTTGCGACCGCAGGGGCAAGGCTCAAGCCAAGCCCTCCGAACGCCCCGGCGGCAGTCGCGCCAGCAGACATCTTGAGAAAAGACCTGCGAGAATACTTCATTCGTTTACTCCTTGCACCTGCCTGTCGCTCCCACCGGGCACCGTGTCCGCTGGAGCCCGCGCACCCTCAGGCAACAGAAGTATGGTTGCCGCATGCGTCGAGACTTCTCTGGACAAACAGATTCTTGGAACCCTATCACAGCGCAAAGTATTTTGCAATTATATACTGAAATAATTGACTATGTCTAAAAAAACATAATCAGACAGTTGCCTTTTAAGGCAAAAGAGGTAACACTTATAAGGGGTAAGGTACGCCCGGCAGGGTTTTGGCCCAGGGGCATTGCGCGAGAATGGGAACAGTTCAACCCGGCGGGGGGGATATGGCCGAACTTTTTTTTGGCAGCTTTACTGCGGCCCTGGGAATGATCGCTTCGGGCGACCCGCAGCTGTGGCATATTGTGCTGCTTTCGTTGCGGTGTACCTTTATTGCCTGTGCGGGGGCCTGCCTTGTGGGCGTTCCCCTGGCCTTTGTCCTTGCCACAAGCGAATTTATCGGCAAAAGGGCCATCATCCTCCTTTTCAGCACCCTTCAGGCCCTGCCCACAGTGGTGGTAGGGCTTTTTCTCTATGTGTTCATTTCGCGCCGGGGGGTGTTCGGGGCCTTTGACCTTCTCTATTCCCCCACGGCCATCACCCTGGGGCAGCTCATTCTCATTCTGCCGCTGGTGACCATGTTTCTTATCGCGGCCCTTGCCCGGCTGGACAAACGCTACCGGGAAACAGCCCTCACCCTGGGGGCCAGCAACTGGCAGGCGGCCATAGCGGTCATGCGCGAGGCCCGTTTTGCCACGGTGGCGGCCCTGTGCACGGCCTTTGGCCGGGGCATTTCCGAAGTGGGGGTGAGCATGATGCTGGGCGGCAACATCAAGGGGGCCACGCGCACCATGACCACAGCCATGGCCCTTGAATACGACAAGGGGGAATTCACCCTTGCCATGGCTCTGGGCGTAGTTCTTCTGCTGGTAAGCCTTGTGCTCAATGTGGGGCTCTCCTGTGTGCAGGGAAGGATGGAGAACTAGCATGGCGGAACTCTACTCCCTGCACCATGTCAGCAAGCGTTTTGGCGACCGCGAGGTACTCTGCATAGAGGCCCTGACCCTTGAGCCGGGGGTTATTTACGGCCTGCTGGGGCCGAATGGCGCGGGCAAAACCACCCTGATGCGGCTGCTTTCCTTTATAGATATGCCCAGTTCCGGCACGGTGCGGTTTATGGGAGAGACGGTGCTGCCCGAGCAGGCCGCGCAAAAGCGGGCCAAGGTTGTGTGGGTGCCCCAGACGCCGGTCATGTTTTCCGGCACGCTCTTGTACAATGTGGAATACCCCATGAAGATCAAGGGGGTTCCGGCTGCGGAACGGCGCGAGCGGGCCATGGCCCTTCTGGAAACCGTGAAGCTTGACGGGCTTGCCAGAGCCCCGGCCCGTCGCCTGTCAGGGGGAGAGGCGCAAAGGGGGAGCATTGCCCGCGCCCTTGCGGCTGGCGCGCAGGTCATTCTTTTTGACGAGCCCACGGGCAATGTGGATTTTCAGTCGCGGGAAGACATTATCGAGCTCATCTTCAGCCTGTGGCAGAGCCGTGGGCTGTCGGTGTTTGTCACTACCCACGATGCGGAACTGGCCGACGTGCTGTGCCAGAAAAGGGTACACATGTTCAATGGCCGGGTGGTGTTGCCGGAAAATATGCCGAGGCTCAAGCGGGCCTTCCTGTCGCAACAGGGTCAGGGGCGGTGAAGACAAAGAGCCTGGCTGGACAAGGGGGTTCTTGAATTTTTCTGGAGCCATATGGTTACATATTCGCCCTGCCATCGTAAGCACTGGCTGCGGCTGCAAGGAATCCGCTGCGGGTCATGCCTGCCTGCTTCGCCTTATGGTCTATCATCTCCAGTTTGTACTTGCTGAAAGAGACAGCGACCTGTTTGGTTTGCATATCAAGGCTTGGGGTCGGGACGGGGTGTATCTCGACTCCTGTCGGCAATTTGCCCATGTCCAGGCTTGCGAATTGTTCCCGTAACTTCCGCATGGCTTCCTCTCTTCCGCTTGGAGGGGGTATTGTGTCGCCATCGTCAGCCAGAGCAACCACATGATCCATTGCGGCCTCTATAGCCATTGCAAAAGCTTCTTCAAGGGTATTGCCTTCTGTATTGCATCCAGGCAAGTCAGGGAAAAGAACGGCGTATCTGCCTTCTGTCGGTATAAACCCAGCGTAGTAAACTGGCATGGTCAACTCCCATGTTGAGAATGCATTCAAGGTAAAGTCAGGGGTTACCCCTGGCTCAGGCTCACGCCTGATTGCTTCTCGATATTTTTGAGCGTGATGGGGTTAATATCTCCGGGATGGAAGGGAACCGTCACTTTCCCCGGTCTGGCCGGGTGCTTATAGTGCCTGTGGCTTGTTGAGCCTCCCGGTATTTTTTTCCAGCCACCAGCCTTGAGCCGCCTTTCAACTTCACCAGGTTTCATAGCCCCTCCCGCAAAAAAGAGTTTATATATTTTTTATATATTTGTCAAATGGAGTATTTCAAATTGCCGAATACTCGTTTCGAAAAAAGCCGGCAATTCTTCTGTCTTGCCAGAGAAAAACACTCCTCTTTGTGGGAACACGCCGCAGATGAGAGGGTCGCTTCGGTTTGTTACGCAAAGCCCCTTTACCAGAGTCAAGGCCGGGTTTGCTGCGGGACGGATTCTTTTTTTCTTGCCTGTGCGCGGCATTTGGCGTTAAATAAACGCCCTGATCAAGCGGGCGCGCAGGCTGAAACAGCCCAAACCAGACGCGCCTGACCTGTCTTTTGGAGGAAACCATGAGTGTTGGCAAGGTTGGAAATCGTATCCGCAAGTTTCGTGAAGCCCAGGACATATCCCTGGAGCAGTTGGCCGAAAGCACCGGCCTCAGTGTGGAATTTCTTGTCACACTGGAAGAAGACAGCATCTATCCCTCCATTGGGCCGCTACAGAAGATAGCGCGAGTGCTCAAGGTGCGCCTGGGAACCTTCATGGATGATGTGGTCTGCCAGGACCCGGTCATTGTGCGCAGGGAAAGCCGCGATGCTGTGCTCACCATGAAGCATACGGCGGCAAAACGGCCCCTGTACCGGTATTTCGCCCTTGCCAGGGGCAAGGTTGACCGCAACATGGAGCCCTTCTTTATTGAAGTGCTGCCGGAAGCGGAAGAAGACCGCAAGCTCTCTTCCCACCAGGGCGAGGAGTTCATCATTGTGCATTCCGGCAAGCTGCTGGTTTTGTACGGCAAGGAAACACAGGTTCTGGAACCCGGCGATTCCGTCTATTATAATTCCGTTGTTCCGCACTATGTTGGAGCCTATGGGGATGAGCCCTGCTGTATCTACGCGGTGCTCTACCACCCGGCTTAGCTTAGGTCTGCACGGCTTCGGCCTGCCTGCCCTCGCAGGCGGGCATTCACCATAAACGCGCGGCCTGCTGTGAACAATGCACTGGCCCGCGCCTTTTCATATAATTTTCTATCCGGACGTGCGGGCCAGGGCTTTGCTCGCGGAGGCAGCCATGTATATAGAACCCTTCAAGCTGCGGCACAGAACCCTTGGGGATATTCTGGATTCAACCGCGGCCCGCTTTCCTGACAACGACGCGGTGGTGTATGTTGACCGCGATTTTCGCCGTACCTGGAGCCAGTTTTCCGATGATGTAGACCTGCTTGCCAAGGGCCTGATGGGGCTTGGCGTGAAAAAGGGCGAAAAAATCGCCATATGGGCCAGCAATGTTCCCTTCTGGGTGGGCTTCATGTTTGCCGCTTCCCGTATCGGGGCGATTTTGATCACCGTGAACACCAGCTACCGCGAAAGCGAGCTTGACTATCTTCTCAAGCAGTCGGAATGCGAAAACCTGGTGGTCATAGACGGTTTCCGCGACCACGACTACCTTGCCACCACCTACGAGCTGATACCGGAGTTGCGCACCCATGCCCGCGATCAGATACGCACGGAGCGTTTTCCGCACCTGAAGCGCGTGATCTTCCTTGGCATGGAAAAGCACCGGGGCATGTACTCCATTCCCGAGGTGCAGAGCCTGTCTGTCATGGTCACCGACGAGGAATACAAACGCCGCAAGGCCTCTGTTGCGCCCGACGATGTGGTGATGATGCAGTATACCTCGGGCACCACGGGCTTTCCCAAGGGCGTCATGCTTACCCACAACAACCTTGGCAACAACGGCTACTGGATAGGCTACCACATGGGCTACACCGATGCCGACCGCATCTGCCTTCCTGTGCCGCTTTTCCACTGCTTCGGCTGTTCCCTTGGGGTCATGGCAGCGGTGAACCACGGCTGCTCCCTGGTCATTCTTGAAGGGTTCAAGCCGGTTCCGGTGATGATGGCCATTGAGCAGGAACGCTGCACGTCGCTCTACGGGGTTCCCACCATGTACATTGCCATCATGGATCACCCCATTTTCTCAAGGGTGGATTTTTCTTCCATGCGCACGGGCATCATGGCAGGTTCTGTCTGCCCGGAACCGCTTTTCCGCCGCGCCGGTACGGAAATGAACATGACGGAAATCACCACGGTTTACGGCCTGACCGAATCTTCCCCCGGCATGACCCAGACGCACAGGGACGAGGAAATGTCCCGCCGTTTCAGTACGGTGGGCCGCGCCATGCCCGGTGTGGAGGTGCGTGTGGCCGACCCGGAAACCTGCATTGAGGTGCCGCGCGGCCAGCCGGGCGAAATCATCTGCCGGGGCTACAATGTCATGAAGGGCTACTACAACCTGCCCGAGGAAACAGCCAAAACCGTCACCTCCGAAGGGTGGCTCCATTCCGGCGACATCGGCATCATGGACGAGGACGGCTACATTGTTGTCACAGGCCGTATCAAGGACATGATTATCCGGGGCGGGGAAAACATTTACCCGCGCGAGCTTGAGGAATACATTTCCGGGCTGGAGGGTGTGGGTGATGTGCAGGTGGTTGCCGCGCCCAGTGAAAAATACGGCGAAGAGGTGGCGGCCTTTGTCATTCCCAAGCCTGATGCCGACCTCTCCCCCGAAGATGTGCGCGACTTTTGCCGGGGCAAAATCGCCTGGCATAAAATTCCCCGCTATGTGGCCCTTGTGCAGGAATTTCCCCTTACTGCCAGCGGAAAGATCAAGAAATATGAACTCCGCAAGCAGGCTGCGGAACTGGCAAAAGCCGAAGGAGCGAAGTAACCGTGTCCGCCCCAAAGATGAAAAAGGAAATGCGCACCATGGACGGCAACGAGGCGGCGGCCTATATTGCCTACGCCTTTACCGAAATTGCCGCCATTTACCCCATTACCCCCTCCTCGCCCATGGCGGAAGTCACCGATGTGTGGTCTGCCAAGGGCAAGCTGAACCTTTTCGGCCAGCCTGTGCGGCTGGTGGAAATGCAGTCGGAACACGGGGCTGCCGGGGCCATGCACGGGGCGCTCGAGGCCGGGGGGCTGGCGACCTCCTACACGGCCTCCCAGGGGCTGATGCTCATGATTCCGGCCATGTACCGCATGGCGGGTCAGCTGCTTCCCGGTGTGCTGCATGTGAGCGCGCGCACGGTGGGCACCCATGCCTTTTCCATTTTCGGCGACCATTCCGATGTAATGAACTGCCGCCAGACCGGCTTTGGCATGATCTGTTCGGGCAGTGTGCAGGAAATCATGGATCTTGCCGCAATACCCCATCTGGCCGCCATTGAAAGCCGCGTTCCCTTCCTGCATTTTTTCGACGGGTTCCGCACCTCCCACGAGGTGCAGAAGATCGAGGTCATGCCGTATGCGGCTCTGGGCAAGCTGTTGAACCGCAAGGCTCTGGACGCCTTCCGTAAAAATTCCCTGAACCCCGAGCGGCCCGTGCAACGCTCCACCGTGCAGAACCCGGATGTCTTCTTTCAGGCAAGGGAGGCCAGCAACCGCTATTACGATGCCCTGCCCGGCATTGTGGAAAACTGCATGAAGCGGATCAGCGCCCTTACAGGCCGGGAATACGGTCTTTTCGGCTACTACGGTTCGCCTGAGGCCAGGCATGTGGTGGTGGCAATGGGCTCTGTTTCGGGCACGGCCATGGAGGTGGTGGACAGCCTGCTTGCCAGCGGCGAAGAGGTGGGCTTTTTGCAGGTTCGCCTGTTCCGTCCTTTTTCGGTCAGCCATTTCATAAAGGCGCTTCCGGCAACAGTGCGGACAATGACCGTTCTTGACCGCACCAAGGAACCCGGCTCTGTGGGCGACCCCCTGTACCTTGACGTGTGCGCTGCCCTGCGCGAGGCCGGGAATGGCGCAACCGTGCTGGCAGGCCGCTACGGGCTTTCTTCAAAGGATGTGCCCCCGGCGCAGATCAAGGCCGTGTTTGACAACATGCGGAAGAAATCGCCCAAAAGCCACTTTACCGTGGGCATTGTGGACGATGTTACTCACCGCTCCCTGCCTCCTGGCAAGCCCTTTTCCGTGACGGACGAGGGGGTTATCAGTTGCAAGTTCTGGGGGCTTGGCTCGGACGGAACTGTCGGGGCCAACAAAAACTCCATCAAGATTCTCGGTGACAGTACCGACCTCTATGCCCAGGCGTATTTTGAATACGACACCAAAAAATCCGGCGGGGTTACCCGCTCGCACCTGCGCTTCGGGCCAAAGCCCATCCGCTCTGCCTATCTGGTTTCTCAGGCGGACTTTGTCGCCTGCCACCAGCCCGCCTATGTGGAAAAGTATGATATGGTGTCGGAACTGAAGCCCGGCGGGGTTTTTTTGCTGAACTGCCCCTGGAAGGGGGCGGAGCTGGAAACCCACCTGCCCCCCGGCATGAAGAAGACCATTGCCGAACGCAAGGTTCGTTTTTACACCATAGACGCCACGGCCATTGCCGATGAAATTGGCCTTGGCAACCGCATCAATTCCGTGCTTCAGGCGGCCTTTTTCAAGCTTTCCCGCGTGTTGCCCATAGAACAGGCTGTGGGCCTCATGCACGGGGCCATTGACAAGACCTACAGGGCCAAGGGCAGGAAAATCTGCGCCATGAACCGGGCCGCTGTTGACCGGGGTGTGGCCGAGCTGTGCGAGGTGGCCGTGCCCGCCGCCTGGAAGCAGGCCAGAGAGGCGGCGGTGGTCAGCGCTTCCGGCGATTTGCCCGAGTATATCCGGCAGGTGCTTGTGCCGGTGAACAACCTGAAGGGCGACGATCTGCCTGTCAGCGTCTTTGCCCATGCTGCGGACGGCACCGTGCCCCTTGGCACCTCCCGCTACGAAAAACGGGGTGTGGCGATGACGGTTCCGGCCTGGCTGCCCGAGAACTGCATTCAGTGCAACCAGTGCGCCTTTGTCTGCCCCCATGCCTGTATCCGTCCCTTCCTGCTCACTGCGGACGAGGCGAAAAAGGCTCCTTTTGCGGCTCCGGCGGCCAGGGGCAAGAGCCTTGCGGGCCGCTTTTTCCGCATTCAGGCAAGCCCCCTTGACTGCACGGGCTGCGGGGCCTGTGTGGAAACCTGCCCGGCCAAGAACAAGGCCCTGGAAATGCGGCCCCTTGATTCGCAACGCAGGGAAACGGCCAACTGGGAGCATGTGCTTGCCCTGCCTGCACGGGCAAACCCCTTAAGCCGGTTCACGGTCAAAGGCAGCCAGTTTGAGCCGCCCCTGCTGGAATTTTCCGGGGCCTGCGCCGGGTGCGGTGAAACCTCGTACATGAAGGTGGCTACCCAGCTTTTCGGGGAGCGCATGATGGTGGCAAACGCCACGGGCTGTACCCAGGCCTGGGGCGCGGCCTGCCCCAACGTGCCCTATACGGTGAACAGCCGGGGCTTTGGCCCTGCGTGGTCCAATTCCCTGTTTGAAAACAACGCGGAATATTCCCTTGGCATGTGCCTTGCCATGCGCCAGCAGAGGGGGGCCATTCGCCAGCGTGTGCAGGCCCTGCTTGCGCGGCCCGAGGGGGCGGCCCTTGCGAAGCCCCTTGGCAATTGGCTTGAAAACTATGCTCTGGGCGAGGGTTCTCTGCCCCTGTCCGATGCCCTGGCCGAGGCCCTGTCCGCTGATGCGCGGGCTGCGGCCACGCCCGAGGGGGCCTATATTCTTGCCAACCGGGAGCATCTCTGCAAGAAATCCATGTGGATGTACGGGGGTGACGGCTGGGCCTATGATATTGGCTATGGCGGGCTTGATCATGTACTCTCCACAGGCGAGGACGTGAACATTCTGCTGGTGGATACCGAGGTGTATTCCAATACGGGCGGCCAGTCTTCCAAGGCCACACCCCTTGGCGCGGTGGCCCAGTTTGCCGCTTCGGGCAAGAAGGCGGCCAAGAAACAGCTTGGCCTTCTGGCCATGCAGACGGGTTCCGTGTACATTGCCCAGGTGGCTCTTGGGGCGAACAAGGAGCAGTATTTGAAGGCCCTGCAGGAAGCCGAATCATACCCCGGCCCCTCGCTGGTTATTGCCTATGCGCCCTGCATTGCCCACGGCATTGTCAAGGGCATGGCCTATGCGCAGGAAGAGGCAAAGCTGGCGGTGCAGGCCGGGTACTGGCATCTGTACCGCTTTGACCCGCGCAGAAAGGCGGCGGGCGAGAATCCCTTTGTGCTGGATTCACCGGAACCGACCCGGCCCTTGCGGGAATTCCTTGAACGCGAGGTGCGCTTTACCGCTCTTGCCCGTACCTTCCCGGATCAGGCGGAAATTCTGCTCGTGAAGGCCGAGGAGAGCGCGAAGGAATTGATGGAGAAATTGAGGAAACTCGCTGCGGGCTAGTCGCACTTCGGGGCCGCCACCATCACCAGCACAGCCAGCAGGGTGGCGACAATGCCTGCCCAGCCCATCAGGGAAAAGCTCTCGGCAAAGAAGAGCACGGCCAGGAAGGTGGCGACCACAGGCTCAAGGGTGGCGGTAACAGCCGCCTGGGTCAGGGATATGCGCCGTATGCCCTCGCAGTACAGAAAGTAGGCGACATAGGTGCATATGGCCCCCCCAGCGGCCAGCAACAGCCAGTGATCCATGGTTTTGGGGGCAAATTCCACCAGGGGCAGAATGCTGATGGCCCCGGCGCAGGTGGCCCAGGCGTAAATGACCGGAGCGGTGAATTTTTTGAGGTAGACATTGTTGAAGAAAAAATGCCCGGCATAGAGCAGGCCGCAGGAAATGCCCCCGATGAAGCCTGTTATGGGTGAGGCCCACCCGCTGCCCTGCGGGGTATCGGGCGAGCCGCCCGAAAGGCAGATGGCCGAAATGCCCGCAAAGGAAAGGCCCACTGCGAAAATTCGCAGGGGAGAGAGGCGTTCCCCCAGAAAGATACGCGAAAAAACAGCCACAAAAACCGGGGCTGTATAGAGAAGTACCGCTGCCAGGGCCACGCCGCTGGCATGAACTGTGAACTGGTACAGGGTAAAGAGCAGGGCAACGCCGAAAACGCCAAAGAGGGTCAGGGCGGCAATGTCGCGGGCCGTGCGCGGCAGAACGGGTCGGGTAAGGCCGATATGGGCGAAGTACAAGACAGCGGCAAAGGCCGAACGCCAGAAACTGACTTCCATGGGCGAAATGCCGCCTGCAAAAAGCAGCTTGCTCAAGGGGCCAAGGCAGCCCCAGGCAAGAGCGGCGGCAGTGACAAAGAGGTATCCGGTCAGGCGGTTCATTGGTTTCCCAGGGTGGCGTAAGGGAGCTTTTCCGGCTCACGCTGCACAAAGTCAGTTGAAGAGCAAAAAGCGATACACTTTTTTGTGGTGAATGAAAAGGGGGTTGGGCATCGGGTGTTGGAGGAAAGTATTGCGAAACACCAGCACCAGGGGTATATGAGGAAGATATCAAGGGACGCTATGAACCGAGCATTTGTCATTATTCTGGTGAGTTTCTTCGCTGCGGCTCTGGCCGGAGCCCTGTATTTCGGCGGGTTCTTCGCGGCTGATTCCGGGGGCCTCAAGCCTTCCACCCCAGCTTCGGCAACAGGGAATTCTGCTACGCGAAGCTCAGGTCTTGAGCCTGGGGCCGCCCCGGTCGCCAGGGGTGCTGACAGGCCTTTGCCAGCGAATGCCACCCGCCTGCCGCGAGTGGAACCGGAAACACCCCAGGCTTTTCAAACGGTTTCAACGGCCAGCGAAAGGGCCCTGCCTGTCAACGGGCCAGACCCCCTTGCCCTTGCGGCCGCACCCGGCGCGGGGCAGAACGCAACCCTTTCGGCATATCCCGCGCCCTCGGGCGAACCTCTTTCCGGGGGTGGCGGGGCAGAGCCTGAACCGGCCCGACACAATGCCACGGAACCAGACGCCCTGGGCGATGTTCTCGCCTCCCTTGCCAACAATGCCGCTTCGACGGAATCGCCCGCAGAACGCCCGGACGCGCCCAATGTGCCCAATGCGTCCGCTGGACGCCCGGACGCGCCCAATGCGCCTGCTGGACGCCCCAACGTTCCCGCCGCACCCGCCGCACATGGTGCTCCCGCTGCACACGGCGCACCCCCTGCGGGTTCTGGCGGAATTCTGGCCGATGCGCCCCAAACAGCCCGTCGGGGGTTGGCAGAGGAAAATACGTCCGACCAGACAGTTATTGAAATAGCAACAGCCGAACAGGTTGAAGGCCAACCCGGCCTTGTGCGGGGCCGTTCCAGCACCGGGTCCCCGGTTCGCGGCCCGAGGGCGACTGCAGTGCCGGTGCGGGGGGATAGCGTAATTTCCCGCGTATTTATTGACGATCTGGCGCAGTCCCTCGTTGATGGGTTCTGGCCGCAGGGCTCCCATCCCTCTGCCCGAGACCATGGCGTGGTCACCACAAGCCTGAAATGGCTGAATACCCGCTACGGCGCGGAAATGCGCGGTCTTGAACCCTCTGGAGGCCGCACGCCCGAGGGGCGGCAACGGCTGCTGCACTACCTGTTCATGCCCTCCATGGTGGAAGGTCTGCTGGGCGTCTATCAGGAACCGCTCATACAGGCCATGAATGCACGGGCCGAATCGCCGGGGCCTGACAGGGCCACCTTCTCGGCCCATGACAAGGCGGAAATGTACCGCATTTACTCCGGCCTGACCGGGGCCGTTGCCGGGGTGGTTCGGGCCTATTATGCCACCCCTGCCATGGAGCGGCGGGTCAATGCCTACCTTGAGCTTGAGCAACAGTGCCATGAGGCGGGAACCGCCTTTCGGGACGCGCGGTTCGCTTCCGGGGGCAGACCTGTGGATGAGGCGGTTTCCCAGCGCTATCAACGGCTGGTCACCCGGCGCGAGCAGGCAAAGACCCAGGTGGCAGCAGCCCTGCGCCGGGGGGCCGATACTCGCGGGCTTGGCACGGAAGCCCTTGTGTATGTGGCCTCCTGGCTGGCGCGGCGTTCCCCTGACCAGAGCGCGGGCCTGCAAAGCGCAGGGCAGGCGCTTTCGGCCCTTTCCCGACGTTTTGCCAGTGAATCCGAGGTTTTTGCCGGTCTTCGACAGGGCGCGGCCCGATAACTCCGAAACGGCAATACACCCCTTGCCCTCTGGATGCGCGTATGATTTTAGTAACTGGCGGGTGCCGTAGCGGGAAAAGCGCCCATGCCCAACAACTTGCCGAGAGCCTTGCCCCGCGCAGGCTCTATGTTGCCACTGCCGAAGCCAGTGACGAGGCCATGCGCCAGCGCATAGAGAGGCACAGGCAGGCGCGGGATGCCACCTGGGCTACCCTTGAACTGCCCGCAGGGATGGGCTACCGCCGGGAACCCTTTGACGCAGGGGATTTTGCCCGGTTTTTTTCCGGGCATGTGCCCCAGGGCGGTGTGCTGCTTTTTGACTGCCTCACCCTCTGGGTTGCCGGCATCATGTATCACGGAGCAGGGGAAAAGGTGGTATGCGCCCTTGGGGCAGCGCTTTTTTCCGCTCTCGGATCTTTGGGCTGCCCCGTGGTTGTGGTGAGCAACGAGGTGGGCCTTGGCGGCATTGCCGCAACCCGGGCGGGCAGAGAATTTTGCGATGCCGCAGGAATGGTGAACCAGCTTGCGGCGTCCGTATCGGAAAGAGTGGTTTTTGTGGTCAGCGGAGTGCCGGTGACCATCAAGGGTTGAACACCTGAAAATACAGGTAATTGAACAATTCTGCGCAAGGCAGCGTTATATATGGGGGAGAAACACATGGCAGTTCCCAAACCAGGGGAATTTATCACAGCAAAATGCAGGCGCTGCGATGATGTAACCGGGCATGTGGTCATGCTGGTTACGGGTGGCGTTATTGCGAAGGTCGAATGTAAGGCCTGTGGAAGTGCCCACAAATACAGGGACGTGGCACTGCCAAAGTCTGTGCAGAGCCGACCCGGCGTGCGCCATGTGCGGGCCGGGCAGTCGCGTGAAGCGGCGGTGGAATTGTCCCCTGGCCGGAAAGGGGCTCCGGCGCGTTCCCCGGCCGCCTCTTCCCCTGCGGTAAAGACCGAAAGGGGCAACCGCCAGCGGGCCACGAAAATTGAAAACGCCTGGCAGGAAGCCATGGTTCGGCACAGTGCGGAAATTCCTGACGAATATTCAATGACCCTGCCCCTGCGGAACGGACAGTATGTGGAACACCCCGTGTTTGGCCGGGGTGAGGTTATTTCGGTGACCCGACCCGACAAGGCGGATATCCTGTTCAAGGAAGGGATCAAAACCCTGCGTTGTCGTCTGTAGTGGGCAAGTGCGCGGACAGGGAGGAACCTGCATTGTGTGCGAAGGGTGCCGTGCCGGGCGGGCAGGCCGGATGCGGCCCGCAAGGGAAGCGCGGTGCGCCTTCAGGGCAAGGACACTTTGAAACGCGACAATCGGAGTTGCCGACGAAAAGGTATTTCGCCTACTCCTCCTTTGCGTTGACAGTGGCGCCCTGAAGGATTGTATTGATAACAGCTTTCATGAAAAAAGGCGATATTGCAGAAACACTGCCCTGCGGGATTTCGTCAGGGCACTTTTTTTGGACAGTTTTATGACAGAAGGCCCGAAAAATGGCAAAAAGCCAATAAAAATGCAATTTCTTGTTGACGTAAAGCCCATGTTAGGGCAAGGAAGAATGTATCGCGCGGCACCCGCAATGTCTGCTGGTTTTTGGGCGCGTTGTTTTATTTTTTTTTGTGAGGTTTTAGTGCATGAGTAAGTCTCTCTATGTGGGCAATCTGCCCTGGTCGGCTACGGAAGATGAAGTACGCAGCCTGTTTGCCAACCATGGCAATGTCACGTCTGTTAAACTTGTCAGCGATCGTGAAACTGGCCGCGCCCGTGGCTTTGGTTTTGTGGAAATTGACGATGCAGACGCATCCGGTGCAGTTGAAGCCCTCGATGGAACCAGCTTCGGTGGTCGTACCCTTCGCGTGAACGAAGCACAGCCGAGAGCTCCTCGTCCTCCTCGTTACTAGGGCGTCTTGCCCCTCTGGTTGCGAAGCTGATTTTTGCTTTCGTAACAAAAAAAGTCCTTTCTTTTGCCGGAAAGGATTTTTTTTGCGGATCTTTTCCGCGCATACGGTGCTGGCCCGCATGATGGATGAAGGGCAGGGCCGATCTCGAAGGGGCTACTCCTTCAGGATCGTCCACTTGGAAGGGGGCAGCCATTCGCGCAAAACCCGTTCCACCTCGTCCATTTCCATGGGCTTGGACAAAAAGTCGTTCATGCCGCATTCAAAGAAGAGAGTTCGTACATCGCCCACCACGTTCGCCGTAAGGGCCACAATGGGAAGGGTGCGCATGCGTTCGCCCGGTTGGGTGCGGATGGCCCGTGTGGTGTCCACTCCGTCCATTTCCGGCATCATGTGATCCATAAAAATAATGTCAAAGAGATCCGGGTTCTCCTGCACAAGGCGCAGGGCTTCGCTGCCGGAACTGACCACAGTGACCACGGCATTGTAGTCCATAAGGACGTTTTCAGCTACAATGAGGTTGATTTCGTTGTCGTCAACTACCAGCAGGTGGGCGTTGTTCAACCGAAGCCTTTCCCGGTCGCCCTCGTCGCTCTTGCCGCAGCAGGGGCTTTCCTTTGAGCCGAGCAGACGGCCCACACTCAGGCTGGTAAGGGGGGTGAAGGTCAGGGTCACGTTGTCCGGCACGGTGGTTTCAGAGATGATGTGGGGCGACACCGCGATAAGGTTGACATTTTCCAGGTGCAGCCCTTTCACCAGAGAGATGTTTTCCACATCGAAAAAGACATGGGAATAGTCATCAAACTGTTCCGGGGAAGGCAGAATCTGGCATTGCACAAGCATTTTTTCCAGCTTGGCGGCGAGCTGCCGGGCTGTTTCCTTGTGCTTCAGCCATATGCCGACCTTCCGCCTGCTGTCCGGGGTCAGTGAAACGCAACGCGTGGTGTCTTCAATCTCCTGCAAAATGTGGAAGGTAAAGCAGGTTCCTTCCCCGTACTCGCTTTCCACCAGAATTTCGCCTCTCATGAGCCTCACCAGGTTCTTGACAATGGCAAGGCCAAGGCCGGTGCCCTCAATGCCCCTGTTTTTGCGGGTGTCGAGCTGAAGGAAGTTGCCGAAAAGCAGGGGCAGATCTTCCTTGCGTATGCCAATGCCCGTGTCGCGGACGGAAATAATCAGGCGGCATTGGGCACCTTCAAGATATTCCACGGAAATGCCGAAAACGATGTGCCCCTGGGGGGTAAATTTTACGGCGTTGGTCAGCAGGTTGATGGCAATCTGCTTTATACGGACAATATCGCCCACAAGATACTGGGGCAGGTCGGGGGAATCATCCACGATGAAGGCCAGGGGCTTGTCGCCGATACGCATGCGTATCATGACCACCACATCGTTGATGAAGGAGTGGAGGTCGTATTTATCAGGAATGAGCTGGACAACGCCCGCCTCGATCTTGGAAAAATCGAGAATGTCGTTGATAATGGTGAGAAGGGAGGAACCGGCGTTCTTTATGTTTTGCAGGTAGTCGCGCACAATGGTGTCCGGAAATTTCCGGACGGCAAGGTCGGCCATGCCCAGAATGGCGTTCATGGGCGTGCGTATTTCATGGCTCATGTTGGCCAGAAATTCCGACTTGGCCTTGTTGGCAAGCTCTGCCGCTTCCAGGCGGCGCTGTTCGGTGATGTCTGTATAGAAACCTTCCAGAAGGTACGGTGTGCCGTCGCTGTTAAATTCCACAACGCGGCTGCGCTCCCATATCCATTTGATGGTGCCGTCCTTCATTTTGATGCGGAAGGTGGTTTCCAGGGGAAGGCCAAGGGTCAGGGTGCTGGCGTTCAGGGCCGCAAGCTGGTCAAGATCATCCGGGTGAACCATGTCAAAAAAGGCGACCCCGCTGTTGCCCACCAGCTCTTCGGCGCTGTAGCCCATGAGGGCGTAACAGCCTGCGCTGACAAAGGTGAAGGTGAGTTTTGGCGGGTCGTTCAGGCGCTGGTACACCATACCGGGAAGGTTGCTGAGCATGGTTTCGGTACGGCGCATAAGGCGGTGGTGTTCCGAGGTTTCCATGGCAAGGGCCGTAAAGTCTGCCAGAGATGAGGCGAAACTCTGCTCTGCCAGCGACCATTCCCGAAACTCGGGGTACAGCGCGCTCTTCTCCTGCGCAATGCTTATAACACCCTTGAGCTTGCCGGCGATGCGAATGGGGGCATCCAGAAGGGAGCATAAGGACTCGCCATAGCTGGAGGAAAGATTCGGAAAAACGGTATCGGTGTGGACATTGTTTATGGTAATGAGCCGTTCCGTAGCAAGCATTTTCAGGTAGTTCTGGTGGCTGGAAAGGGGAAAATCGCCTAGTATATTGTGCTTGCCCAGGGTTGCGTCAAAGCAGGTCAGGCTCAAGAGGGCGCTGCGGTCGTCGGCAATAACCCATATTCTCACGCGGCTCGCATTCAGGGCGGAGCACCCTTCTTTGGCAATCATCCTTGCGGCTTCTTGAAGAATTCCGGCTGAGACAGGGGGAGCCTTTGTTATTTTTGCCAAAGCGTCGCTCAGCTTGAGGGCGTAGGCGTCATCTTTGTTCATCATGGGCGTCACCGTGTAGGGTTCTGTTCATAACAGAAGTGTTGTTAATAGTAGCTATTGTCTATTTGTACCCTTTTTAGCCGGGAACCGCAAGGTTGCAGTAAAGACGTAATTTTAGAGCATTTTCACTTTGAAAAGGCTCTAACGGACGAAGGCGCGAGCCTCGGGCGCAGAGAACCAGCCACCCCTGCTCCCTGGGCAAAATAAAGAATCAGGCCAGCGGAAAACCGCTGGCCTGATTGTGTAAAAATATAGAGTAGTTCGGTGTGTTATTTTGCAGAACAGCGTGGAAAAGCGCTGTCTGGTCTACGAGCCGAGAACAATAAACTGGTCTACCTGCAAGGTGAAGACAATGCCTCCCCCCGGGGTGTTGAAAGAGGGAATGGCGCTGATGGCGGAAAGAATGGGCTCCGCCTCTGCCGCCCCTGCCACAATCATGAGCATTTCCTTTTCCGGGGCAAGGCTTATGCCGAAAAATTGCACGTCTTCCTCCGTTCCTGTACCACGGGCATTTAAAATGGTGCCGCCACGGGCGCCTGCCTCCCTCGCCACGGACATGACCTTTGTTCCCTCGCCATGGTTGATGATGCTCGTAATAAGTACGTTGCCCGATTTCATAGCTTCTCCATGCGCTTCGTGCGGCTGTTCTTCGGTATCTTGAGGTTTGGGGGAGCCGAGCCGTGCCAGCATCTGCGGCACATCAAGGAGGAAAAGAAAGCCGTTAAGGTGGGCAGGGTCTTGCAGGGCCGCAAGCACGGCCTCGTTCAGTATTTCTTCCACCCGGTCGTTGGTCAGGGTGAGGATGATGTCGGTATCCTTCGGCTGGGGGGCTTTGTCCGGGCCTCCGGGGCTTTCTGTTGCGTTTAACGGCCCGAAGCTCTTGCCGAAAATTATGGTTCCCCCGCGCGCCCCTCCCCTTTTTGTGACTTCCACAAAAATTTTGCCGCAGCTTCTGGGCACTACGCTTATCAGGAGTTTTGCGGGAATGAATTTCCCATCCATGTGTTTCTCTCTCGTTTCAAATAAAAAAAGGCGGCCAATTTTTTGCCAATCTCTTCAGCCTGCCGAATATTGCCACATTCGATTTCTTTCTATATAAATAATAGACAACTTGTGCAATACAAAGCTCGTCTGCCTTTCCGCAAGCGGGTACTCTCTCCGCCAGAACCTGTCCAGTCTCTTGAGGCACCCCACATGATCCAGATTCTTTTTGACAATTTTTTGGGAAAGGCCCCCCGTTGGTACAAACTTACAATTATTGCCTTTCTTATTATCAACCCCATTATTTTTTATCTGATCAGCCCCTTTATTGCCGGCTGGGTGTTGCTCATCGAGTTTATTTTCACCCTGGCCCTGGCCCTTCAATGCTACCCGGTGCCTTCGGGCGGGCTTCTCGCCATTGAGGCTGTGGCCATCAACATGACCTCGGCCGAGGGCGTATACAACGAGGTGGCCGCCAACCTGCCCACCCTGTTGCTGCTCATCTTCATGGTGGCAGGCATCTATTATTTGAAAGACGTGCTGCTCTATTTTTTTACCAAGGTGTTTGTAGCCGTAAAAAACAAGATTATTCTCTCCATGCTCTTCGCCGTGATGGCAGGGATACTTTCGGCCTTTCTTGACGCACTGACGCTCATGGCCATTATTATCGCTGTATGCTTCAATTTTTACGCTATTTACCACCGTGTTGCAGGCAATGCCGCTGCTTCGGGCGACCCGGCAAAGGCGGCAAAAGAAATGGAGGAATTCAAGGGGTTTTTGCGGAATCTGGTCATGCACGGGGCCGTGGGCACCACCCTTGGCGGAACCATGACCATTGTGGGCGAGCCGCAAAACCTGATGATAGGCACAAAAATGGGGTGGTCGTTTACGGAATTTTTCATGCACGTTTCCATTATTTCCGTGCCTGTGGCCATTTCGGGCATTCTTCTCTGCCCCCTGCTGGAAATTTTCAAGGTGTGCGGCTTTGGCTACCAGTTGCCCGAATCTGCCCGCGCAGCCATCTTGAACGACACCCGTTCGCGCACCCTTCAAATAACAAAAGAAAATATCTTTAAATATATCACGCAAATAATTGTCGGTATGCTGCTTGTGGCCGCCCTTGCCCTGCATGTGGCGGAAATCGGCCTTATCGGCCTGTGCCTTATCATTGTGCTTTCGGCCTTTTCCGGCCTTGTCAAGGAACATGACTTTGCCGAATCCTTCAACAACGCCATGCCCTTTGTCACTCTGATCATTATATTTTTCGCCATTCTTGCCGTGGTGCACGACCAGCACCTTGTCACCCCGCTGATCCAGTGGGTGTTCCAGTTTGACGGCAAGGTGCAGCTTCTGGCCCTGTATTTTGTGAACGGCACCCTTTCCTTTGTGAGCGACAGTGTGTTCATTGCCTCGGTGTTCATCAGCGAGATAGACCAGGCCTTTGCCGCGGGCGCGTTCAGCCGGGAATGGTATGAACAGCTCGGCACGGTGGTGAACATGGGCACCAACATACCCGCCCTTGCCACGCCTAACGGGCAGGCGGCCTTTCTGTTCCTGCTGACCTCGTCCCTGGCCCCCTTGCTCAGGCTTTCGTACATGGAAATGGTGAAGCTGGCCCTGCCCTACACCCTTGTTACAACCGGGGTTGGGGCTGTCGCCATTTATTTTCAGATGTAGGCCGCGTTTTTGGGGCCGACAGTGCTGCCAGGGTTTTTCAGCCCGGCAGTTTCCGGGCAGGCC
>JGI994J12354_10000925_pt1 | contig 29837 bp, 31 predicted proteins | sample IntmicLarv3ML3BL_FD_12354 | JGI IMG/M metagenome (IMG submission 12354) | reverse complement strand
TCTGTATTTGTTAAGCATATTTTGAGTTTCAGTGAAGAATTGTTTGAATTCCTCTTCTGTCAATGAGTTTTTGCATCTAAGAACATAATCTATCCACTGAGCGAAATCATCATTAAATTTTTCCCAGTTTTCGATATAACTTGGGTTATCCCAGTCTTCTTCTGGATGTTCATAAAACACAGCATCACGAAGATATAAATAAGGGATACCTAAAGTTTTAGCAATCTTATCTCTAGTGATGTTATTGGGAATTTTAGCGCCAGTTTCATACAAAGCAATTAATTTACTGTGGCGAAGAGAACAACACTGTGGAATATTGCCATATGCGGAAAAAAGCAACAAAACTATGATAAGCAAGAGAAGAAAAATAACCAAATTACCTTGAAGTTTGTTTCTAGGCTCCAGCCCAAAGAATGTTAGCGGCCCTTGGAAGTGAATGTTGACTAGATGGTTGATAAAACTATCTTTTTATTTTGTGAAACACCCGTATCCGTGGTAGAATATATAAGAGGTAGATATTATGGAAAAAGACATCATTTTAGTAAGTGGTACTTCAGGAGCTGGTAAAAGTACAGCCATGAGTATTCTCGAAGATATGGGATATCATTGTATTGATCAATTTCCAAAACTGTTGCTGATTGAATTCATTAAAATGGTTAAGAATTCCCAAGATAATAGATATAACCACGTTGCGCTTTCTACACCTATTTTCGATTTATTGGACATGTATAAAATACTCCAAGATGAACAGGTGAACTTTCAATTGGTTTATTTAGATGCTAGTGATGAACAACTTCTGTTGCGCTATAAATCCACGAAACATAAACACCCATTGCTATTATCTGGTAATGCTAAAACCATTGAAGAAGCTGTGGACAATGAGAAAAAAATGTTTAGAGAAATGGGACAATTCAACGGGATTTTCATTGACACTTCTAACCTGAACTACACTGAATTGAAACGCAGAATAGAGAATAGTTTTACTATTGGTAATAATGGTGGACTGATGATTTCTTTTGTTTCCTTTGGATATAAATATGGCATACCACAAGATGCTGATTTATTATTTGACATTCGTTTTTTGCCCAACCCTTATTGGGATGAGAAACTTCGTGATTTAAGTGGTGATGATTTGGTTGTTTACAATTATGTAATGGACAAAGAGCAAACACAGCAGTATTTAAAGAAAGCAATTTCGTTTATGAATTATTCATTTAAGCAATATGAGGCAGAAGGAAGAAATCATTTGATTGTTGGTATTGGTTGTACTGGTGGCCAACATCGCTCAGTAAGTGTTGTGAATTATCTAAATGATTACTATCAAAACACTTATAAATGTTATAAAGTTCATCGTGATAAAAAGGATGCAAGATAATGAAGAAAATTGTTGTTATCGGCGGAGGTCATGGGCAAGCTGCAATGTTAAGAGGGCTCAAGGAAATTGATAATATTTCTTTGACGACAATTGTTACTGTTGCTGATGATGGTGGAAGTACGGGCCGTTTAAGAAGGGATTTTCATATTCCAGCCATGGGAGATATTAGAGGTGTGATGATTGCTTTGGCGAAATCAGAATCATTACTAAAAGTATTGATGGATTATCGCTTTGAAGATAGCAGTTACTCTTTAGGAGGGCATAACTTAGGAAATATCATCTTAACAGCCCTTACTCAAAATACTGGCAGTTTCATGGAAGCTATTACCCAAATATCCGAGATTTTGAATGTGAAAGGTAAGATAGTGCCAAGTTCTACACAGGTTATTACCTTATATGCTATTATGGAGGACGGAACTATTGTTAGAGGCGAGTCAAATATCCCAAGGGTTCGCAACCAAATCCAAAAAGTATACTATGATGAAGAAGTGGAAGCAACTGCAGAAGCCATTTCAGCTATTGAAGAAGCGGATTATGTTGTTTATGGAGTTGGCAGTTTATATACAAGCATTTTGCCCAATGTTATTATTGCTGGCATTAAGGATGCAATTAGTAAATCCAAAGCTAGAAAGATATACTTCTGCAATTCTATGAGTCAATCAGGGGAAACAGAAGGGTATACAATGGAAGACCATGTCAGAGCAATTGAAAAGCATGTTGATGATAGAATAGATGCGGTTTATATTGCTGATGATGCTATTCCTGGAGAAATACTAGAGAAATATCGCCATGAAGACAGTTTTCCTGTTTTAATGCAAGAGGACTATCATCCCTACGAAGTCATTCACTGTTCTCTACTCGAATTCACTCAAGGGTTGATTAGACATGATTCGCAGAGAATAAAAGAAGTGTTTATAAAGGAGTTGAATAAATAATGTCATTTTCAGCTGATGTAAAATCAGAGTTATCGTTTGTTGAAAGAGAGAAATGTTGTGAAAAAGCTCAGCTAGCAGCCTTAATCCAAATTCTTTCAACTTTACATATTACTTCTAACGGCCTACAATTGACGATAAGAAGTGAAAATCCGACGATAGCCAAAAAAATATGGAAATTAATTAAAAGTATTTATGATGTAGATACTGAGTTGTCAGTAATTAAAAAAGTAAAACTAAAGAAGAATAGAGTGTATGTAATCAGAGTCTTAAGTAACGCTAGGGAAATTCTAGAAGACCTAACTTTATGGACCGATGCTGGTTTACAAAATAAGCCAGCAAAAAAACTGACGACAAAAAGGTGTTGTGCTCAAGCATATCTAGCAGGATGTTTTCTAGCATCTGGTAGTGTTAATTCTCCGATTAATTCCAATTACCACTTAGAGATTGCGACCTCAAATTTGGAACATGCTGTTTATATTCAAAAAGTAATAAAACAACTAAATCTAGCTGCTAAGATTATTCAACGTCGCAAACAACAAGTTGTTTACATAAAATCAGGAGAACTTATTATTGATTTCCTTGCTCATATCGGAGCTCAAGAAGCTTCCTTCGCTTATGCTGATATTCGTATAAATCGTGACTTTATGAACAGTATTACTAGATTAGAAAACTGTGCTACTGCTAATGATGTCAAGAGTATTCAAGCAGCACAAAAGCAGATTGAAGCAATTGGCAAAATAGAAATGATTAAGGGAACTGAGTATTTGGAAGAAATCAGTCCAGGAATTGCCAAGATTAGAGTTGAAAATCCCGATGCATCCTTAAATGAACTTGCAGTGGAGTATAGCAAATTAACAGGCACAAAACTAAGTAAATCTGGGATGAAACATCGTTTAACTAAATTCGAAAAAATTGCAGAAAAGCTATAGTGGCTAAAAAGAGGTGAGAAAATGAAAAACGAACTAGGACGAATGGGTTTTTATGCTATCATGATTATATTAATGATAGTTTTCTGGAAACCAATAGCCTATTTATCAGTGTTAATATTTATTGTGCTTTTGACAGTAATAATTGTTACTATGTATAGAGCATCAAAAATACGCGAAGAAATCAACAAGAATCCCGAAGAGTACTTTACTAGACAAAACACCTTAAATAATACAAATAGCGAAGATATTATCGACGTTGAATATACTGAAAAGGAAGTGGAAAAAAATGGCTGATGGCCCCTGTCAAGCATTTAAGCGGGTAGCAAATGAAGATATTGATGACATTGTTCACTTTCTAAAGTTAGCACAATATGAAGAGAGTAATCACAATATTGTAAATATGATTATGTGGCAAGATTACTATCCGTTATGGATTAAGAAAGAAGAGCATTATATTAGTCTAATTGGCAAACATTTGGGTGAATGGTTCATGTATATGCCGCTATGTGAAAAAGAATTTTTCTTAACAGCAATACAAGAGTCCTATGATTGCCTAAAACAAGCTAATATTCCTATCGTTATGAGTTGCTTCACAGAAAAAGAAGCAAAAATAGTGCAACAGATTTATCCAAATATGAAAGTTATTGAAGATAGAGACGGTTTTGATTATGTATATGAAACTGAGAAAATGCGTACCTTTAGTGGCAAGAAATTGCAGAAAAAGCGTAACCATCTAAATGCATTCTATAAAATATATGGGGATTGCTACTCTTATGAAGATATTTCAGATGATAACATTCCAGAATGCATAGCGTTTCTAGACGGTTGGAAAACAGAATCAGATGATATGATGGCTATTGAAGAGAAAAAAGGTGTTGTAGAAATTCTGAAGGTCTGGGATAGACTTCCTTGTAGTGGAGGGCTATTGAGAGTACATGGGAAAGTAGAAGCATTTATTGTTGGCTCGCATTCTACCCAACAGATGGGGCAAATAAATGTAGAGAAAGCTAATCCAAGTGTTAGAGGTTGTTATCAAGCAATTCTAAAAGAATATATTGAGCGCCATTTGAAGAAACAAAAGTATCTCAATCGTGAAGATGATATGGGATTAGAAACACTAAGACATGCTAAACAAGCTTATCATCCTTGTATGATGATTAAGAAATATCGAATAATTGAGGAGTGAAAAAATGATTCGTTTCGCCTTATCAGATGAAAAACAAGTAATATATCGAATTTGGAAAGAGGTATTTTCCTTTGATGACAAAGGATATACAGATTTCTATTTTCACCATCTTTTTAATGAAAAGAACACTTTAGTAAAAGTAGTAGATAATGTAATTGTCAGTACCTTACAACGTATTCCTCATGTGATGGTTTTGCATGACAAAAAAATATCTTGTCATTTTATCGTTGGCGTCGCAACTATTCCTCCTCAAAGGCATAAAGGCTACATGGGAGAACTTATGAATACTGTGCTTGAGGAAATATCTTTTAAGAGTCTAGTTACTATCCTACAAGCATATGAGCCTGAGCAGTACCTGAAATTTGGCTTTGAGATGTTGTACTACAGGAAAAAATATGATTTTGCTCGAGATAATTTTCCTAAATATTCCACAGAAGGAGTTGGGGGCAAAGTTGATCATCAACACTTGGTAAAACTGTACAAAGATTTCATGCAATCATTTAATGGGTTTTTAGTAAGAGATGGAAGATACTATCAAAACCTTGAATATCGGCTAGAAGAAGAAAGAGGTTTTATCTATACCTACTATAAAGGCAATACACTAGAGGGGTACATGGTTTGTTATCTAGAAGCTAATCACATTGTAATTGATGAAATAATCTATCGTAATGGAGAAGCCTTAGCAAGATTACTAGCATATGCTTGTAAACAAAAACCTCGGGTTCGATTATATGTATCCGAATTTGAAGATTTCTCCCAACTGTTGCCAGATGCTGAAACAGAAAGAGTTGATTGTATGATGGCTAAAATTAACGACATTCGCTTGTTTGAGGATTGCTTTGGGATTCCCGCAATTAATCTAAAGGCAGCATTCAAAAATAAAAAGAAACCATTATATATTAACGAAATAGCTTAGGAGTTGCTTATCAAGGAAAATTGCTAAATAAAGGCAATTTTTTTTATGGTTCACGTCAAAAGTAGGGACTAAATTCTAAAGTGTAAGAAATGGCAATCGAAAAGAGGAACGTTTATTAGTAAGGAATTAAGAAGTATACGTTTATTGAAATTAGAGAAGTTACAAAGGGCAAAAGCGTGGCGTTTAGTAACTTTAGTTTTATTGTGAGGCCTTCAGTAAAACCATTATAATGAGGAGCAATAAATGAGTTAAGAATAGGATTTCTCAGTTAGCAAAGCGGATATGCAAGGCATCAATTATTTAGGACAAGTTTAATATCAATAAGCTAGGCGTAATGGTTGAAGGCAGCAGTGAATGTTTGTGAATAGCCATCCTAAACTTGGTGTGTTATTTCGTAGATATGATATTGAGTAAACAACCATAAATGAGAGCTTTCATTTCGACTTTCGTCTTAATGCAGGCAAAAGCGTTATTTATATGCCCAAAGAGTCAAACTGTTAACATAAAGTGACAAATTTCCAACTTGAATTGGCGGAAAAAATAAGAACTTAATATTATAATTAAACTACAAAACTGGAAGGTGAAACAGGAAATGAAAATCAGTGTAAAATTGATTTCTTTAAGAAAGGTCACAAGAGGGTGAGAAAAGTGAAAAATATATTCAATGACAAAAAAATTATAATCCCACTGGTAATAGCAGCACTATTAGTTAGTTTAAGTGGATATGCTATTTTCAATTCAATTAGTAAAGGCGGAACTAAAACAGAATCTCAAGCTAACGCATTTGTAGTTTCATTTGAGAGTATGGGTGGTACTTTTATTAATTCTCAGACAGTATCTTTACAGGATAAAGTAAAAAAACCTGAAGATCCTACTAAGGCAGGATTTGCATTTGAAGGCTGGGAATTAGATGGNGAACTTTACGACTTTAGTGTTCCAATCGTAAAAGATATAGTCTTAACAGCAGTATGGAATGACGATGGCATTACATCTAAAGTAATGGTTACTTTTAATGCTAATGGAGGAAGTGAAACAAAAACAATTGAAATTACAGAAAACACAATATTAACTCCACCATTAAATCCAACAAAAAGTGGACAAGTTTTCAAAGGGTGGTATTGCGATGGCAAATTGTTTGATTTTTCCCTTCCTATTTTTGAAAATACTACACTAGAAGCACAATGGGAAAAAGTTTCTACAGCAAATAATTCGAGCGGCAATAACAATGCGAATAATAATGTGAATAATCAAAACCCATCGAATACAAACCCTGTTACCAATAATTCTAATAGTGATGTAAATATGTTAACAGTTACATTCTTTGATTCGGGAATTCTATCGACACAAACAGTCGAAAGAGGTAAGACAGTTTCTAAACCTGCTAATCCTAAACCTAAAAATCCTGATTTCCCTGTTTTCCATTATTGGATTGACTCAGACACAGGGGAAGAGTTTAATTTCTCTACGCCAATAACTTCGAATAAAACATTGGGTGCGGTTTGGGGAAGCCAGCCACAACCACAACAACCTAATGAGCCACAAAAACCAAACGAACCACAACAACCAATCGAAAAAACATTTACAGCTACATTTAAAAAGAATGGAGCAACAAAGATTGGCGCAAGTTCGTTATCTTGTAAAACGACAGGAAATTCCTGTACTATAACTGCTCCAACAATTTCTCTAGCTGTTATCAACTTTGACACAGGAAAGACAGTCACTCTAAGTTACAATCCTAATTATAGTGGCGCTGATGGTAATGTTTTTGGATGGTCAACAAACGCTAATGAAACGGTTCTGCAATTTAACCCTAACAACCCTAACGAGGGCTCTTCAAGATATAGCCCTAATCAGGCAATAGAACTTACTGGTGATGAAACATTCTATGCAATAACAAGAAAGGTTTTCACTGCTAGATGGTATTTTGCTGGCGTAACGATTACNAATCATTGCTATGCTTGGAATGCGGCTACTTCTTGTAATATAAAAGTACCTAGCGGAGAAAGTTTTTGGGATCCTAAAACGGAATCATGGCTAGAAAGTACAGGAGCTAACAACGTAGTTTCTATGACAGAGCATAGACACTTATACAGAACTCGCTCTTAAGAGGTAAGCTAAGAGAATATTCAGTAATTTCTTGTAATTAACGTGATATAACAAAAATTAGTTTGTTAGCCCACGTTTGTCAATCACAATAAGGGACGGTCAAATGCATTGTGCAATTTAGTTCAATTTCTATTCCCTTTTCCCCTGATAACTCTTTGCTCAATCGCATGTAATTGTTTTTGCTGANTAGTTTAGAAATTGTGATAATAATGCTGGGCTCTACATCAAAAAATNGGTGAAACTAAAAATTTAAGAAATGGTAATCGAAGGATTATCATTTTTTAGTCAAGTATTAAGTAGAAGCCATTGAATGAGTAGACACTAGTGAATTGACAACTCAGATATTGAATTTACTGGACATAGCGCTTATGTACGCTTTTTTATTCTAACCCTAACTTTTATTGTTGAGTTTTNTGATATTGTTAGCAATTTCACAATTGACAATTACCTACTGTGTTGTATAATTATATTGTGTCAAAAGGAGGATTTTAATAAATGACAGTAAAAGTTGCGATTAATGGATTTGGACGTATTGGACGTCTTGCATTCAGACAAATGTTTGGCGCTGAAGGATATGACGTAGTAGCAATCAATGACCTAGTTGACCCTAAAATGTTAGCTCACCTACTAAAATATGATTCTGCACAAGGGAGATATATTGGGCATGAAGTAACAGCTACAGAAGATGCGATTATTGTTGATGGGGAAGATATTAAAATTTATAAAGAACCAGATGCAAATAATTTGCCTTGGAAAGAATTAGATGTTGACGTAGTGTTGGAATGTTCTGGTTTCTATACTACTAAAGCAAAAGCTGAAGCACACATCAATGCTGGTGCTAAAAAAGTTGTTATCTCTGCTCCTGCAGGAAATGACTTGCCAACAGTTGTTTATGGAGTAAACCACGAAATCTTAAAGGGTACTGATACTATAATCTCTGCAGCTTCTTGTACTACTAACTGCTTAGCACCTATGGCTAAAGGACTAAATGATTATGCTGAAATAGTTTCTGGTATTATGACAACAGTTCATGCTTATACTGGAGACCAAATGATTCTCGATGGACCTCACCGTAAAGGGGACTTGCGTCGTGCTCGTGCCGGAGCTAGCAACATCGTTCCTAACTCAACAGGCGCTGCTAAGGCAATCGGTCTTGTTATTCCTGAATTAAATGGAAAACTAGTAGGTTCTGCACAACGTGTCCCTGTAATTACTGGTTCATCTACAATNCTAGTTGCAGTTGTAAAGGGTAAAGATGTTACAGTGGATTCAATCAATGCTGCTATGAAGGCTGTTGCGAATGAATGCTATGGTTATAATGAAGATGCAATCGTATCTAGTGATGTAATTGGCAGTGAGTTCGGAAGTATTTTCGATGCAACTCAAACATTAGTAGCTAAGNTAGATGATGATACTTATCAAGTACAAGTAGTTGCTTGGTATGATAATGAGTATAGTTACACTACTCAAATGGTTCGTACAATTAAGTATTTATCTACAATTTAATGACTTAATTAGAAGAGAGAAATCTCTTCTTTTTTTATGAATTCTTACACTTTTGAAATATGTAAAAAGTTTTGAAAAATTCGTTATGATAATGCAATATCTGCATAGAAGTTGTATAATGTTACCGTAAGAGGTAGAGATAGATGGAAGATGTAATTGTTCACAATTGGGACCAGCTACAGGAAGTCATTTTTAAGGGAGTGTGGGACGAGAAACTTATGCGTTATCGTTCTAATTTCATATATCGTGGTGTATGCGACAAACAGTATGGACTAATGCCTAAATTGAACTGGGTATGTAGTCATAATTTGGAATTAGAGAGTTCTTTATTAAGGAATTTTAAGAAATATGCTTATGCTGATATTGGTGATAATAAGAGTTTTTGGCAAATGCTTTCATTAGCACAGCATCACGGCTTGCCAACTCGTCTTTTGGATTGGACTTATTCACCCTTAGTAGCGGCGCATTTTGCAACAGAGAATATTAATGAATATGATAGAGATGGTGTCATTTGGTGCATCAACTTTGTTAAATTAAATGATCAATTACCACCAGTATTAAAAGAAGCATTAAGGAATCAGAGTTCCAATAGTTTTACTGTTGAGATGTTGGAAACATATGTTGGTGATTTTGAGCGACTTAAGTCCCAAGCTGATAAACCTTTTGTGCTTTTCTTTGAGCCTGCTAGCATGCTTGATCGTATTGCTAATCAGTACGCGCTATTCTCAGTTGTTTCAGATGCAAAAGTAACCTTAAGTGATTTATTGCCAGAAGATTCAGATATTTGGTTTAGAATAATTATTCCCAAGGAAGTAAAATTAGAAATTAGAGATAAACTAGATTATATTAACATNTCTGAGCGTTTAATCTATCCTGGTTTGGATGGTATTTGTAAGTGGATTACTCGTAGATATTCGGACTTGGGACCAAAATTTAATGCTGCGAGAAAAGAAGTTTGATTGTAGTTTCCATGTTAGAAAAAGCAGAAATGCTTGTTCTATAAAAAAGTTTTTTCATAAACAGAAGGAGGAACAAATGAAAAAATTATTGACACTTGCTTTAGTAACTTTAATGACCTTCGGTTTGTTTGCTTGTGAGAAACCACCAGCAGAAAAACAAACAGTAACTTGGTGGCATACATTCACTGATGATCAAAAAGCAACATTAGAAGCTATCATCGCTGAATTCAATGCAGCAAATGAAGGCGTAATTGAAGTAATTGCTGAAGCACAAGAGTACAGTGGCTTTACTCAAAAAGTATACAATGCTGTTTCTGAAGGCGTAGGACCAGATATTATTTTCAACTATGCTAGTGAAGCTGCAAACTATGTTGATGACGGAAAAGTAGTTGATTTCGCTAAGTATATGAAGGGCGACTATTCTAAGATGGTAGGACCTGGTATCTATGGCGAAGCTACTGGATTTAGTGATGGCAAATTACATGTTATTCCAGTTGTAACTACGGGACCAATTTTCTTCTACAACAAGACTATTTACGACAAATACAACCTAACAGCTCCAAAAACTTGGGAAGAGTTAGCTAGTAATTCCAAGATCGTTTATGAAGGTGAAGGTATCGTTGGTTTTACCGCTGATTCATTCCCTGATATGTTCCAAGCTATTATGAAGCAAAATGGAATTCCTTATATTGATGTCGAAGCTAAAAAAGTAGGATTCAATACTCCAGAAATGAAAAAATGGCTTGATTGGTTTGCTGCTGGAGTTAAAGAAGGTTATTTCCAATTAGCTCCTCAAACAGGAAACTATAATTCTGAAGATATGAGTGCAGTAAGATTAGTTTCATATATTGGTTCAAGCGCTGGTCTTCCATACTTGAATCTACCTGAAGGTTATGAAATTGCAACTGCACCATTACCTCAATCTGGTACTGACACAAACTGGGCTCCAGCTTGGAACCGTGGTGCTATTGTGTTTACTTCTAATCCAGCTAGAGAAGCAGCAGCTGTTAAATTTATTGAATTCTTTATCAATGAAGCTAACAATACTAAATGGGCTATTTCTATGAGCGCATTCTCACCATATTATGCAACACAAGAAAATGCTGATTATAAGGCATATGTTGCTGGAAACATCGCTCTAATTGCATTAGGAGAACAAATCGAGTACTCTGGCGTTCTACCTACTCCAGCTGGTTCTGGACCAATTAGAGATATCCTAGATGCTCTAGTTAAGAAGGTTGCTACTGGAACAGATGCTACTGAAGCGCTAAATGCAGCAGAAACAGAAGCAAATGGTTCTCTTCAAAACCCACAATAGTATTTAACACAAAAATTAGGTTACAAATGATTACTGAAGAAGATTATTCTTCTTCAGTAATTTTATAAAACAAACAATGGGATGTTTTATAGAATTTCAAACATTAATAGTTAGGTGGAGAAAGCATGAAAATTAAATTGACTAATTTAGCAAAACATTATGGGGAAGTAAAAGCAGTAGATGATTTTACTGCGACAATTGAGGAAGGGAAATTAATGGCATTGTTAGGGCCTTCTGGCTGTGGTAAAAGTACATTACTCTATTTGTTGGCTGGGACTGTACCAGCAACGAATGGAACTATTCATTTTGATGATGAAGATGTAACATATATGTCACCAGAAAAAAGAGGGGTAGGTTTAGTTTTTCAGAATTATGCTTTGTATCCTCATATGACTGTTTTGCAGAATATTTGTTTCCCATTAGATATTCAAAAAGTACCAAAGGATGAGAAGTTGAAAAGAGCTATGGAAATGGCTAAACTTGTTCATATTGAAGAATATTTAGATCGTAAACCAGCTGAGTTATCAGGAGGTCAACAACAAAGGGTAGCTATCGCAAGAGCCTTAGTTAAGCGCCCCAGATTATTACTACTAGATGAACCGCTTAGTAATTTAGATGCACGTTTGCGCTTGGAAATGCGTGAGGAAATTCGTCGTATTCAGCAAGAAACAAAAGTGACTACTATTTTTGTTACACATGACCAAGAAGAAGCAATGAGTATATCTGACACTATTCTTTTGATGAAAGATGGCCGTAAACAACAATATGCTTCACCAAAAGAATTATATGAAGAACCAGCAAATAGTTTTGTAGCTGATTTCTTAGGAAATCCTCCTATCAATACAGTTACAGGTATTATAAAAGACGGGAAATTTGTAGTCGATGATGGAGATGGAGTATGTACTTGGGAAAAATGCAAGTTAGTTCCAGAGGGAAAGAAAGTTATTTTGGCAGTACGTGCTGAGAGTATTGTAGTTGCTAATAGTAAAAAAGATATGGTATTTGAAGGTGTAATTGAACATAAGTACTCTATGGGTAAAGAAGAATTAAGTTATATTCTTCTAGGCAATGCTCAAATTAGAGGTTATATTCCAAGTGAGTTAGGTTATGAGGTTAAGGATAAAATTAAAATTGGGTTTAGGTCAAAAGGGGTTTTCCTATTTGATGCAACTACAGGGAAAAGATATAAATGATTAAGCTAAAGAGTTTATTTGATAAACCAGCAGTTGATGGACCTAAACCAACTTGGAAAGATTATGTAGAACCATTTATGTATTTAACACCATTTTTAATCGGCATAATAATATTCACTCTTTATCCGATTGTTAATGTATTTCTAATGTCATTCAAAGAGAACTTTAGACAATTAACAGGAGCGTTTGATAGTTGGGGAACGGCGAACTATGAATACGTACTAAATGACCCTAACTTCCATCAAGCGATGAGGAATACTTTTGCCTACGTAATTGTAGTTGTTCCAATTTCTACTGCTTTAGCAATCATTATTGCCAACTTACTAAATCAGAAACTCAAAGGAAGCGCTATTTTCCAAACAGCATATTTCTTACCAATGGTAACCTCAGTAACAGCAGTAGGTTTAACTTGGAAATTTATGTTTAACTATGATTTTGGTGTGGTCAATTTTCTTTTATCAACAATAGGACTAGACAAAGTACGTTGGTTAACAGAGCCAGCTAATAACTTTCCTGCCTTATGTATATACGGTATTTGGAGTATCTTACCATTTACGATAATACTTTTATTATCAGGGCTGCAAAATATTGACGAAAAATATTACACGGCAGCTAAGGTAGATGGAGCCAAAGATTTCAGAATATTCTTTAGGATTACTATTCCCCTATTAGCGCCAACTATTGGGCTAGTATTAATAGTTAATAGTATTAGTGCCTTCAAAGTATTTAATGAACTATTCCCATTATTTCAAGGACCAGGTATAGCCTATAACTTGTTTACGGTGGTGTATTATATCTTCTATCAATTTAGGGGGATTACCCCACCAAGATACGGCAGGGCTGCTGCAGGAGCTATCGTCTTATTCTTTGTAATCCTAATATTTACAATGATACAGATGTTGGTTCAAAAGAAATGGAAACACTATTAGGAGGTATCAAATGAATAAGAAAACAGATATGAAAACGATACTGAAAAAAGTGTTGATGTATACGGTTCTAATTATGGGAGCGTTGGTAATGGTTTTTCCATTCTACTGGATGATTACTAGTGCCTTCAAAACGAGAATGGAAATTGCCAAATTCCCTCCACAATGGATACCAACAAAATGGGTGCTAGATAATTTTATCTTTGCGTTAAAAACCGCACCATTTGCTCGTTACTTTATGAATTCCTTAATTGTAACCATCTGTTGTGTTGCTTGTACGGGATTTACGACAATTCTTGGAGCATTCGCATTTTCTCGTTTGAAATTTCCAGGAAGAGACTTAATATTTTCTTTTCTATTATCACTAATGATGATACCTTTTGAAATGTTAGTAATAACCAATTATCGAACTATTATAGGGATGGGCTTAAACAATACCATTCCTGCAATGATTATCCCTTTTACTTCAAGTATTTTCTATACCTATATCTTAAGGAATTTTTTCCTCAGCATTCCCGATAGTCTATATCAGTCAGCACGAATTGATGGAGCAACTAACTGGCAGTATTTATGGAAGGTAATGGTTCCTATTGCTAAACCATCACTCGTTACTATTTTACTGTTGAATGCTATTAGTTGCTGGAATGCTTTCCTGTGGCCAATGTTAGTTACTAATACAGCTAGCACTAGAACCTTACCATTTGGGTTGTATATCTTTATGACTGAAGGTGGAGCTAGAAATGAGTATATGATGGCTGCTGCAACTATTGTTGTATTACCAGTAATTATCTTATTCTTGTTTGCTCGAAAGAGTATTGTAAGTGGAGTTGCCAGAGGTGGCTTAAAGGGTTAACGAAAGGAAACGTGTGTTTCCTTTTTTTTATTTTGGTGCTATTATTTTGATGATAGTTAGGGGAGTGAAGTAAATGAAGTATCGTAAATTTGGTAATACAGAGGTAGAGATTTCGGCATTAGGTTTTGGTTGTATGAGATTTCCAACTACTGAAGATGGAGAAATAGATGAAGCAAAAGCCATAGAAATGCTTCGCTATGGTATTGATAATGGTATTAATTACATTGATACTGCCTACATGTATCATGAATACAAAAGTGAAGATTTGGTTGGAAAAGCTTTACAAGATGGTTATCGTGAAAAAGTATATTTGGCAACAAAATCACCAGTTTTTATGATGGATTCAGAAGCTGAATTTGAGAAAATTCTGGACGAACAATTAGAAAAATTACAAACACCATATATAGATTTCTACTTGTTACATTCCCTTTTCGATGAATGTTGGGAAGAAAAGGTAGTGAAGTGGAAACTAATAGAGAAGATGGAGAAGGCTAAAGCAGATGGTAAGATTAAGCATATTGGTTTTAGTTTTCATGATGAGTATGATGTCTTCAAAAAGATGATTGATTATTATGATAAATGGGAATTCTGTCAGATTCAAATGAACTATGTCGATGTTAGTAGACAAGCAACCCTAGAGGGTATGAAATATGCTGCTGATAAAGGGTTAGGTGTTATCATAATGGAACCATTACTTGGTGGCAAATTATCTAACTTACCTGCTAGAGTAGCTGAGTGTTTTACTGCTGAAAAAACACAAACCCAGTGGGCGCTAGAATTCTTATGGGATAAACCAGAAGTCAGTTTCTTGCTAAGTGGTATGAGTTCAATGCAACACGTAATTGAAAATGTCGAATCAGCCAAGAATAGTAGTATTGGTTGTGTGAAAGAAGAAGATAAGGAACGTTATGTTAAGGCCAAAGATATCTTTATTAACTCAGCCTTAGTAGGTTGTACCAAATGTTCATATTGTATGCCATGTCCTTTTGGTTTAGATATCCCTAGGATTTTTGAAATCTATAATAAACTACCAACTAGTTCAGAAAAAGGAAAGTTTCTAAAAGAATATAATACCTTAGAAGTAAAAGCTGATGCTTGTCAAAAATGCCAAGTTTGCGAAAGCGTTTGTCCTCAACATTTAGCAATATCAACTCTAATGGAAGAAGTGCATAAAGCATTTTCAGAGATTAAGCCAAGTACAGAGGAAGACTAATGGAACTATTGCATCTTATCGATGAATTTGCAAAAGAAGCAGATGCAATAAAAGCGCAACAAATGAGTGCATATATGCGTAATCAATTCGCTTTTTTGGGCATCCCAACTCCTTTGAGGAAAACAATCTGTAAGGCATATTTTAAAGAAGCAAAAAAGGTAAAAATAGTTGATTGGAAATTTGTGAATGCTTGTTGGGAGAATCCTCATCGAGAACTACAATATGTAGCAGTTGATTATCTTGCAATAAAGATTAAGTTATTGACAGCAAGTGATATAAAAAAACTAAAGAAGTTAATAGTCACGAAATCTTGGTGGGATACGGTTGATGGGCTTGATATGATTATTGGTGAGATTGCGATGAAATATCCAGAAGTAAATGAAACATTGTTATTATGGAGTAAGGACGAGAATATTTGGCTAAATAGAATAGCCATAGACCATCAACTATCAAGAAAAGAAAATACCGATACCCAATTATTGGAAGCAGTGATTGTTAACAATCTTGGAACTAGTGAATTCTTTATTGATAAAGCTATTGGTTGGTCTTTGCGTGAATATTCTAAAACAAATCCCAAATGGGTAAAGGACTTTATTGAAAAGTATAGAGAACAATTATCAAAACTAAGCATCAAAGAAGGAAGTATGCACATTTAGTATTACTTATGAAAGAGGAGTAGAAATTGACCAAAGAGAGACGAGAGTTTTTACTACGTGGAAATTTTAAGAGTTATGGTTTAGTCATAATTTCCGCTATTATAACGGGAATACTAAGGGTGTTTTTAAGTTATTTTACTTATTATGATTTATGGTCTTTTTCCTCATTCAGTTCCATATCTTTAGGGTTTTGGGTGTTTACGATAGCTATCATTGTGTTAAATAGTGAGAGTTGGTATGTTGCTGGAGCAAATGCTTGTTTGTATGTTTTCATTATTTTATCCGTTAACAACCCTTATATGCTTACTCGCCTTTACCTATTAGGGGATATAGATATGAATAGCCTAGCATTAAATATTTTGTACCCAAGTCCGTATATCTTGGAGATTGCGATTTGTTGTGGTTGTTTAGGAGCGATTCTGTATATAGGTGCAATAAAAAAATGGCAGGGAAGAATCATGGTTATTTTACCAATTCTATTTATTATTATTGAGGCTGGAATGATGTACACTGCTGTTTTTACCAAGCAGATGTTTCTGTTTCAAGCAATCGTTGATACGATTTGTGCAGTTGTATATATTATTGTTTTCAAAGACCTGATATTTCGTAATGTGAAAGTGAGAAAGGAAAACTATGAAGTACGAGAAGCTCTTTAATTTCCTTAAAAAAGTGGAAAAAAACGATGAAACAAACAAGAGAGACATAATCAGTGAGCAGGAAATAAACCAAATGAAAGCTGATTTTCCTGAGGCTCCTAGTGATTATTTTGATTATCTTGAAGAAATTGGTGCCGGAACCTTTCGCGAATGCCAGTTTATGGTTTATTCTTTTTTGGGCACCCTAGAGGATTTTTCTAGTGAACACTTGTTTAGTTCATCAATAAATGTATATATTTTTGGAGATAATTTCTCAGGTGATTTTTCTGCATTTAATGTTGATAATAATTACTCGGTTGTGGAATTATGGCATGATATTGGAGAAATGTATGAAACTAATTTAAGTTTTAAAGATTACATAGAAAAATGCGCACTAATGGGTAAAGATGGCTCAGATCTATCCGAATCATAATCAGGAGGAGTATAAATTGGCTCAAGAAAAAAGAACGTTTTTATTACATAACAACGTTATGAACTATGTTTTAATTGCGGTTTTGGGTATTGTAGCAGGCCTATTAACAGCTTTTTTTAGTTACTTCACATATTATGATTTGTGGTCATTTTCATCATTTAGCTCAATGTCTTTAGGATTTTGGGTGTTCACTATAGCAATCATAGTACTAAAGAGTGAACGTTGGTCTGTGGCAGGAGTTAATACGAGTTTGTATGTTTTCTTTCTTTTCTTTGTTAATAATCTGCATAAAATTCTTCGAGGTTACTCACCAGAGTTTATAGATACAGCGAATTTAGTAGAAGACCTTGGAAACATTATTCCATATTGTTTAGAGACTGCCATCTTTTGTGGCGGTCTAGGAATAATTTTATACATAGGTGTAATCGAAAAATGGTATGGTAAAATCATGGTAATGATGCCTGCTATATTTATTATTATCGAAGCAGTTATAATGTACTACATGGTTTTCACCAAGCAGATGTTGTTGTTTCAGGCAATACTTGACACTGTTTGCGTTTTTCTCTATATCTGTATTTTTAGGAAATTGATTTTTCGTAGAAAGAATAAAAACAAAGAAAACCAACATATGTATCTTGTTGATTAGTAAAAATTTACTATGATACCTGCAGTGCTCAATATTAGCGAGGTGAAAATAATGGCAAATATTTTGATGATTAACGTTCCATATGCGGGCCACACCAACCCTACTTTGCCATTGACGCAAGCTCTAGTAAAAAAAGGGCATAAGGTTGTTTACATTAATGCTGAAGAGTGTCGTGATAAAATTGAAAAAACTGGCGCTAAGTTTGTTCCATACCAAAACTTCCCTAATTCCCCAACCGAACAAGAGAAAAAAGTAAAGTGCTTTCGTGCAGCCTTTGATACTGCTCTTAACTTAAATGAAAAGTTTGATATCTTGATTTATGAGATGTTCTTCTACCCAGGCATTGAGGTTGCCAGAAGATTAGGAATGCCTTGTGTTCGGCAGTTTTCTCAGCCAGCATGGAGCGAAAAGACTGTTTCAAAAGCTTCGTTTCAGTTTCATCTTTCCTGTTTATTAATTGATATGCAGGTTATGGGTAGGGAGAATAAAAGGCATATGAATTTAGTGAATAAAACCCTTAAGACTGCAATAGTGAATGATAAACCAACCCTTAATATTGTTTATGTGCCGCAGGCGTTTCAACTAGACCGAGAAACATTTGGTGATGACTATTTGTTTACGATTCCAAAATGGGAGATAGTTACTAGTTCTCAACAGATTCCCTATGAGCAAATGAAACCGCCAATTGTTTATATCTCCTTGGGAAGTATTATTAGTAACAGGGGTTTTTGCAAAGAATGTATTCGCGCTTTCGGCAATAAAGAAATGTCTATTATTCTTAATACAGGAAAGATAAAGCCAGAAAGCCTAAAAAAGATTCCAGCTAATATTTATGCATATTCATTTGTGCCTCAAATTGAAGTATTGCAACACGCTGATGTTTTTTTGACCCATTGTGGAATGAATAGTGTTAATGAAGCGATATCCTTTGGGGTTGCTATGGTGGCAATGCCATTTGTGAATGATCAAGCATCAAATGCCAAACGAATCGTAGAACTGGGAATCGGCAAAAAGGTTCGCTCATTTCCTAGTAGTGGTAAACAATTATATAATACTGTTAAATCCGTGTATGAAGATGAAGAGATCCGCAAACGTTGTGCAGAAATTCAAGGCAAACTAAAAGGTGAAACAACTTTGAAAGAGTCGGTTGATAGGATCGAGGAACTGATTAGGTAGGTTTATTAGATCTATTTGAAAGCAAAACAAACAAAGACTATCATGGATTTTAGCTAAAAAAGGAGCGATACGAAATAATGAAGTTCGATAATTTATTCAAGAAAGTAATAGATAACACTAATTCAAAAAATGACAACAGCATAAGTTATGAACAATTCGAACATTGGCTAGATAACATTATTGAATCAAGTAATTTCAAAGGTGTAATCGCAACCAATTTCAATTTGTATGAAGATGGCAATGACAGTTGGTCACTTGAGTTTGTCGCTACAAGTCGTTTTGATTTGTATGATGAGGATTGGGCTTGTTATGAAGTATTCAATTCGAGAGAAAATCCCTTGCGGTGGCGAAAAAGTGCTCAATGGGAAGAAATTCTTGAGTCTTCAGTTTGCATAATTAATCAATATCTAGAAGTTGGAAAATATGCTGAGAAATTAAAGTCATTTGAAGCAGTTGGTGTCGGATTTGTAGATGGAAACATAAAAATTCTATATCATCATCAATAGATAACGAAAAGAAAGACAATAGCGCACAAATATTGTATTCATTGAGTGGCTACACTATCTAAAAACAGCTATGCTCATGTACTATTACAAGGAAGCAATTGATGCTATGGATGACAATCTGCAACAAAATATCTTGCATATACGTTATAAATCTGTGAAAATCCAAACATAGTTGGTGCTTCTAGTCATACTTTGGATATTATACGAAAAAAAGTGAAGCAGCTTGATTTATGCATAATTACATGAAAGAGAAGGAATTTAGTATGAGAGATTATCAAGAAATGCAAAATTTCTACCAAAACAAGTACAACGAAAATAATAGAATGGATAGAAATCCTTTGGAATACCTAAGATGCAAGGAAATTATAAGTAGGTATCTTAAGGATGAGGTAATGAGGATCGCAGATATCGGAGGAGCAACTGGAGTATTCTCCTTTTGGCTAGCGAAGCAGGGGCATTTAGTAAGTTTACTGGACTATACACCTTCGCATATCGACCAGGCAAAAGAGAAAAGTTCTTCGAATGGCATTGAATTACGTTCTTTTGACTGTGGCGATGCAAAGTGTCTTCCATATGAAAGTGGTGAATTTGATTTGGTACTATTAATGGGACCTCTATATCATATGCAAAAGAATGAGGATCGAATTCAATGTCTAAATGAAGCATATAGGGTTCTTAAGAAGGGTGGTATAGTTATTTGCGAAAGTATTTCACGATATGCAAATATATTTGATGGTTTCAAATATATGTTTATCGAAGATGAAAAGTTTGTGAAAATTCTTGATGAAAATCTGGCATCTGGAATGCATAACCCAGAGGATACAGAATACTTTACAACAGCGTTTTTTCACACACCTGACTTATTGAAAAAAGAAATAGAACAGGCAAATTTTGAAGTCATTAATTTGGTATCAGTTGAAGGGTTTGGCCAAATCTTTGATACTGATAGTTTAATGTCTGATGAAACAAAAAAAGAAATGTTATTGAAATACATAAGAAAAACAGAAAGTACACCCGAACTATTAGGTGTATCTAGTCATCATATGATAATAGGGAAAAAGTAAATTCTGTTAAATAATTGAACAAGGCATAAACAAGAGCAAGGAGGAACATGAATAATATGAAGCAATCAATTGTGCATATTGCACTTGTAGTACGGGATTATGATGAAGCAATCAAGTTTTATACTGAGAAACTTCACTTCACATTAGTAGAAGACACTTATCAAAGTGAACAGGATAAAAGGTGGGTAGTTGTTTCACCACCTAATTCGACTGGTACAACAATTTTGTTAGCGAAAGCATCAAGTCCAACCCAAGAAGAATTTATTGGAAATCAAGCTGGTGGAAGAGTGTTCTTGTTCTTAGCAACTGATGATTTTCATAGAGATTACAATGAAATGGTTGAAAAAGGGATAGAGTTTGTAAGAGAACCAAAAGTAGCTGATTATGGAACGGTAGCTGTTTTTAAGGACCTATATGGTAATCTATGGGACTTAGTTCAGTTTGCTGATTATCATCCGATGAGCAAAAGAGTAGCAAACAAATAATGCCTATAGAAACGAGGGAAGAATGTATCGATTAAATAGAGTAGTTGAAAAAGACAACAAATCAGAAATATGTAATCTAATACTTAGAAGTCTACCAACCTGGTTTGGTATTGAAGAGTCTATTGTAGAGTATGTAAAAGAAACTCAAGAGATGCCGTTTTGGGTTGCGTATGATGATGAAAAACCGATTGGGTTTATTGCGCTAAAAAAGCATAACGATTATACAGTAGAGATTTGTGTAATGGGTGTTTTGAAAGAATACCATCGTAAAGGAGTTGGAAGAAAACTGATAAGAACTGCTGAGCAGTATTGCTTAGAAAAGCAAAAGAAATATTTGACAGTAAAAACCTTGGATGAATCTAGGGAAGATGAGAGTTATGACAAAACTAGAAAATTCTACTATGCAATGGGCTTTCTTCCATTAGAGGTTTTTCCGCTACTTTGGGATGTAACTAATCCTTGTTTGTTTATGGTTAAGCATCTAGATAATTAAGTTGAAAAGAGGGTTGTTATGAAAATTCCTCATGAAATAAATAAGGAAATGATGGCAGTATGCGGAATAAACTGTCTGGCTTGTAGTGCGCATTTGAACAAAAAAAGAACATGCCCAGGATGTCGAGCTGATGCCGATAAACACTTTCGCAAAAGTTGTGCTAATTGTCTTATAAAGCAGTGTGCTTTTGATAAAAAATTACACTGGTGTTTTGAATGCGAGCAATTTCCATGTTCAAAAATTAAGAACATTAACCAAAGATATACCAGTAAGTACGATATTGACTTAATACGAAACGGTTTAGAAATGAAAGAAAATACAAATGAATTCTTAGCCAGGCAAAAAGAACTTTTTACTTGTAACAACTGTGGAGGAGTTATTGATCTTCATTACAAAAAGTGCAGTGAGTGTGATGAAAAATAAGTATGTTTTTTTTATGACCACAGTTAATGTTTTGAGTACCTAGATAATAACAAGAATAATCGAGATAAAACCAAGAGTAATCGTTAGAATAGGTGTGTAAGGAAGTGAATAAATGAAAGAACAAATAGAAGCTGTTTTAAGAATGCAGTATTACATTGAAGAAAATCTGTCATCAAAAATTACTTTAGCAGATTTATCAAGGGAGTCCTTTTTTTCTCCATGGTATTCTCATCGTCTGTTTTATGCAATGCTTGGAATTACGCCAGCTGACTATCTTCGGAAACTGCGTCTATCAAAAGCGGCACTGAAATTAAGAGATGAACCAAGCAAAATAATTGATATTGCCTTTGAGTCAGGCTATGGAAGTGTTGATGGGTTTCAACGAGCCTTTGCTAATGAATTCGGTCGCAATCCCAAGGAATACGCATTGAATCCAAGTCCTTTATATTTGTTTACTCCTTATAAAATTGAACTCAATAAAGAGAGGAGAGAGACTATGATAGAAACAAAAAACGTGTTCATTCAGGTTGTAGAAAAACCACGACGAAAAGTGATTATCAAAAGAGGTGCTGAAGCTAATGATTATTTTGCTTATTGCGAAGAGGTAGGTTGTGATGTATGGGGTTTACTAACAAGTATTAAATCAATAAGTGGCGAGCCTGTTTGTTTATGGTTGCCAAAACAGTACATAAAGGAAGGCACTTCCAAGTATGTTCAAGGAGTGGAAGTTGCTGTAGATTATGCTGGTGCCATACCTGATAGCTTTGATGTTATCGAGTTACCATTAGCCAAATACTTGATGTTTCAAGGAGAACCTTTTGCCGAAGAAGAATATTGCATAGCAATTGAAGAGGTTCAAACAGCAATCAACAAGTATACCCCTGAAAATATTGGCTATTCATGGGATAAAGATAATCCAAGAATTCAATTGGAACCTATAGGTACTAGGGGGTATATTGAATTAGTGCCTATCAAGTGAGTAACAAAAAGAGTGGTTGTGAAACCACTCTTATCTTCAATATTAACTATAATTTAGCGACTAGGACTATCATAGGTAACTATATTTTCTTGATAGTAAAAATCCAGTGTAGTTTCACCAAGTATGATAGTAACTTGGTGGCTAAAAATAAGAACACTATCCGTATCAAACCACTCACATGAAAGTTTTAGTACATTGTCAGCAATAGTTGCATCATAAAGTTTACCTTCCATTCCTGCTCCTCCCAAACCCCCAGGAAAATCATAAACTTTTTCACTTGCGTTGTAGAAATTGAAAGCATTGTTACTTTGAGGTAAAGCAGCTTGGTATTGTTGGGCACTAATAGGAAAATGACGAGTAACAATGTGTTCTACATAATCGGCAGGTATTATTCCAACATCACTATAAGCCTCAACATAAGCAGGCCACATGCTTTCTTGAAAAATAGAACCAGAATAAAGTATATAGGCATCTTTCGAAACACTTGCAAACGTGCTTTCATTGTAATCGTTTTGGAAAGGAGTGACTAAATCCCAAGCACTTAAGTACATATCGAAATACCATTCATAGTCATCTTCATGAATTTGTATTACTCGAGAAGTATAGTCGTCAGGGCTTTTTTCTGGCGGGGTACTATTATCACCACATGCTGACAACAAGAGGCAGGATATTGCTAACACAACTAGTAGTATTCTTTTCTTCATTTCTGGTATCCTCCTTAATAACACAAATATATCATGAGCGAGTCAAAAGATATACTTTTTTACTACATTTTGTAATGGAAATTAGCACTTTTTGGTGTGAAAATACTGCAATGAATAGTAGTATTTTGATGCATGTAAAAAACTCGTGAAATTAATAACAAAATTACTTTGATTAATTTACTATTAACATTAAGAGTGCTATAATTGTTACGAAATATAGGAGGAAAGTATATGTCAAAACAAACAGTAACTGACCTTAATGTAAAAGGCAAAAAGGTCATCGTTAGAGTTGATTTCAACGTACCAATTAAGGACGGGGTTATCACTAATGACAATCGTATTCAAGCAGCATTACCAACGATTAACTATTTAGTCGATAATGGTGCCCAAATTATTTTAATGTCTCACTTAGGTAAGGTAGATCATAAAGACCCTGAAAAGTGCGAAGCGGACAAAAAGAAAAATGACATGGCTCCAGTTGCGGCTCGTTTAGCTGAAGTGGTAGATACAAAAGTAAGTTTCTGCCCAGTTACTAGAGGACCAGTATTGGAAGAAGCAGTTGCCAATTTAGGCGATGGTGAAATTGTTGTTGTTCAAAATACTCGCTACGAAAAAGGCGAAAGTAAAAATGATGAAGAATTATCGAAATATTGGGCTGGACTAGGCGAATTGTTTGTATCTGATGCGTTTGGTTCAGTACATAGAGCACACTCTTCAACAGTAGGCATTCCAAGCATTTTACCAAGTGCTCTAGGGTTTTTGGTAAACAAAGAAGTTGAACACCTAAGTGCAGCTATTCATAATCCTAAACGTCCAATGGTAGCAATTCTAGGCGGAGCAAAAGTATCTGATAAAATTGCTGTTATCGAAAATTTATTAGAAATCGCCGACAAAGTAATTATTGGTGGTGGAATGGCTTATACCTTCAAAAAGGCTCAAGGACATACGGTTGGAACTTCATTACTTGAAGAAGATAAAGTTGATTTAGCGAAGAGTTTCTTAGATAAAGCAGCAGGTCGTATTATTCTTCCTGTTGACTCAGTATGCACTACTGAATTCTCCGAAGAAACTGCTACTGAAACATATGGTGATGATATTCCTGATGGATGGATGGGACTTGATATTGGACCTAAGTCTATAGAATTATTTATTGAGGAATTAGCAGGAGCAAAAACTGTTGTTTGGAATGGACCTATGGGAGTGTTTGAAATGGCAAAGTATGCAGTAGGAACTGAAGCTATCTGTAAAGCTATTTCTGAATTACCTGATGCTACAACTGTAATTGGTGGTGGCGATAGTGCCGCTGCAGCAATTAAACTTGGCTACCAAGAGAAATTCACTCATATTTCTACAGGCGGTGGTGCTTCGTTAGAATTTATGGAAGGTAAAGTGCTTCCTGGTATTGATGTTATTCAGGAGAAGATGTAATGAGAAAACCAGTAATAGTTGGAAACTGGAAAATGAATAAAACGATTGCAGAAGCAAAAGAATTTATTACTGCAATCGATGTTGTCTGTCACGATAAGGCGACTTTTGGAGTGGCTACTTCGTTTATTGCTTTAAATGAAGCTAATGCTATGGCAAAGAATCTAATTATCGCTGCTCAAAACTGCCATTTCAAAGATGATGGAGCATANACTGGNGAAGTGAGTGTTCCTATGTTGGAAGAAATTGGTGTAAAGTATTGTATTATTGGACACTCTGAAAGAAGAGAAATGTTTAGTGATACTGATGAAACAGTTAATGCTAAAGCGAAACGCCTTGTTGATGCTGGTATTACTCCAATTCTATGTATTGGAGAGACCGAAGCGCAATTTGATGCTGGGGAAACTGAGGAAGTTATTCGCAAACAATTAACAGGTTCAATGGCAGATCTTTGTCCAAACTGTGTCAAGGGAATGATAATTGCTTATGAACCAATTTGGGCTATCGGAACTGGGAAGTCAGCTACTAAAGAAATTGCCCAAGATTGTTGTGCTTTAGTACGTGATCAAATCAAAAATATGTATGGTGAAGAAGCAGCAGATGCTGTACGTATTCAATATGGTGGTTCAGTTAAGCCTGAAAACATTGCAGAATATATGGCAATGGATGATATTGATGGAGCACTAATTGGCGGAGCATCTTTAAAAGTTGATTCCTTTACAGCCATTATTGAAGCAGTAAAGTAGATACTAAAGGTCTTAAATACTTAGGACCTTTTTCCAAGAAAACTTAGGAGGAAAACAAATGTTTATAATATATGGTACGAAAAGCTTTCAGAAGATTCTTTTGACATCAGGTATCACCCAATGTGGTCATTGTGGAAATGAGGTTAACTATAACTTAACCAAAGTTACTACTTGGGCAACCCTTTTTTGGATTCCTATTTTCCCCGGTTCATTTAAGTACTATTGGCTTTGTCCATTGTGCAAACATGGGTACAAAATAACAAAAAAAGAAGCTATGGAGATTGTTGATAGCAGTAAAAATAGCGAAGGAAATGTTATTGATGTTGAAGGAACGCAAGTTGAATCACCAGAATAATCAGTTTTTTTTCAAATAGTTTATTTAGGATATTATGCATATTGCTAATAGCACTAAAATTCTGTGATTATTTTCACTAAATGGCAGATAGAGAATTAAAAGTAGTGTATAATGTATTGGTTACTGATTTTTTAGATTTGCAGTAAGGCTGTCGAAACCAGAGTTTTTGGTAAAGGAGGAATATGATATGCCAATTATTATTGATGTACATGCAAGAGAAGTTTTAGATTCTAGAGGTAATCCAACAGTTGAAGTTGAGATAACTACTGACTCGGGTGCATTTGGACGCGCAATCGTTCCAAGTGGAGCTTCTACAGGTGAAAAAGAAGCATTAGAATTAAGAGATACTAGTGCTGCTCGCTATGGTGGAAAAGGTGTTATGCAAGCGGTTGAAAATGTGAACACTGAAATCGCTGAGGTTATTGAAGGTTTGGATGTAAGAGATCAAAGATTTATCGACCAAGAGATGATTAGACTAGATGGTACTGAAGATAAATCAAGATTAGGTGCCAATGCTATCCTAGGTGTATCAATGGCATGTGCTAGAGCGGCTGCAGATTACTATGGAATTCCACTATATCAATATATTGGTGGTTGTAATGCTTCTCGCTTACCAGTTCCAATGATGAACGTTTGTAACGGCGGTTCTCATGCTGATTCGACAGTAGACTTCCAAGAATATATGATCGTACCAGTAGGTGCAGATTCAATTAAACAAGCGGTGCAATGGGGTGCTGAAACTTTCCATGCACTACGTAAAGTACTAAAAGGAAAAGGTTACAATACAAATGTAGGTGATGAAGGTGGATTTGCTCCTTCATGCACAAGCGGTAATGAAGAACCGTTACAATTAATTGTTGAAGCAATAACTGCAGCGGGTTTTGAACCTGGGAAAGACATTGCTATCGCAATGGATGTTGCTGCAAGCGAATTCTATAATGCTGATGCTAAAGAATACCAATTAGTTAAGTCTAATGGTGGTTCTAAAACCTCTGCTGAAATGATTGATATGTTTGCTGAATGGGTTAGCAAATATCCAATCATCTCGATTGAAGATGGCCTTGATGAAAACGACTGGGATGGATGGATTGAATTGACAAAGCGTTTAGGTGATACTGTTCAATTAGTTGGTGATGATTTATTCGTTACTAATGCAAAAATTCTTCAAGAGGGAATTGATTGTAAAGCTGGCAATGCTATTCTAATTAAGGTTAACCAAATTGGTTCACTAACTGAGACCTTAGAAACTATTGAGTTAGCAAACAAGAATGGCTATAACACAGTAATCTCTCACCGCTCTGGTGAAACAGAAGATACTACAATTGCTGATTTAGTAGTAGCTGTAAACTCTGGACAAATCAAAACAGGTTCTATGTCAAGAACAGATCGTATTGCTAAGTATAACCAACTAATGCGCATTGAAGAAGAACTTGGTTCTACTAGCGTTTATACTACAAAGGGGTTATATAAGTAAACTTAACGAAATACATGAGTAAGTATCTTCAATAGAGGATACTTTTTCTTATATCGAAAAAAACAGTATGATACAATAGGTATTAGAAAACCTAACCATGTTTATAGGTTACTACCCTATGGTTAATGGAGGTATGTCATGAGTAATAAAAGATCTTTACTATTTGGAATCAAAACACTCTTATGCACAGCAGCTATACTATTCTTGGGTTTGATTATTTACATTTTCATTGATTTATACTTTTTCGACGAACTTTATGGAGTAATCAATGGCAAGTATAGAAATAGATTCGTATATCTGTTGGAGAAAGTTGATGAAGATGATGATTCGTCATACATTCTTGCAAAAAGTTGTATTTATGACGAAAAATATGAAGTCATTACTGACACTCAGTTAATTAAAGATAACAAAGCAATTTTTAAGTATTACAACAGTGGTAAAATATATGGCACAACAGCTGATTGCGTGATTCATCTTTTAAAAGACGGAGAAAGTATTGATAGTGACTTATTTGATGATTCCTTTTCAAGCAAAATAGAATACGGGACCCTTCGGTTTGAAGAAGTTAATCAACTGCAATACTATTTGCATGGAGGGGCTGAAATAATTGAACAAGGAAAAAATTACACTATAGTATATATACAAGATGGAGGGGAAGAGTATTATTCCTTTTTTGTGCATGGTGAGGACTTGCATAGTTTGAAAACGGTTTACAATATTTCTGGAGGCAAGTTAGCAGAAAAAAAGATAGAGAAACCAAAAGAAATAGACGAAAATATTTTGGAATTCGAATATACAGATTACCGAGGACTTGAATACCATTGCTATCTTAGATTATCTGATAACGAACTAAGTAAGTGTTTGGAAGTTAAGGCCAGAAAAGACAACTTAATTCTTTATGAGACCGTCATTGAAGCCTCCGTTAAAATAGTAATTCATGATATGTTTGACAAAGACATTGGTTATCAAATATTAAATGACATTTATCCAGGACCAAAAGATAGAGGTTTTTTGCTTTCTGCTTATTTCGTATCAGATAGCGAGGTTTTTATAGAATACATAGGTGAAGATGGATTAGTACATGAAGGAATATTTCCCTGGAATAAAAAATAGTTCATTCATTAACGAGTGAATTCTTATTGGCAATTATAATATATGAGTTGATGAAAGTTACCTCAGATGCAATTCAAAATCAACTTTGTAATTAAATATTACGGTTCTTACTAAATAAAAAGAACCATCACCATGGTGAGGAACTTTTTTGCTTGCGTTTCATTCACAATTATTTGTCATATTTTCTAGTTCGAAGCATACATAATATACCAACAAGCACTAGGCAAATTCCNGAAAAGAAAAACCAAGTATCAATTCCAATAATATCACTAACNGGTCCGGCGATTATTAAACCAATTGGCATCACAAACGACATCAACATGAATATGATAGACTTAACTTTCCCTAGCATATCGGGAGCAGTAGTTTGCTGGATATAGGCATTTAGCGGAATATTTATCAATGATCCCGTTATACCCATAATGAAACAACAGCCAAGAAATATCCAAAAACCATTCATCTGTAGCAAACCACTGATGGCAGAGACACTACCAAGTACAATAATGGACAACGATACTAGCAAAAATCTTTTCTTAGTGCCACCCCAGATACCAATTACTAGCGAAGAAATTAATAATCCTGCCGCAAAGGCAATTTCTGACATGCTATTATACCAAGCACCCCTGATGAAATGAACCCTAACCATTAAGGGGAATAAACTACCTAAAGGCATGNAAATCANATTGCATAATACCATAGCAGGCAATACTGCCATTAAAGCCCTATTATTTCTTATCGCATTGGCACCTTGCTTAAAATCATGAAAAAAGTTACCTTTTAGGTTATGAGATGGTGTATTAGGAATGGTAACTCTTAGTAAGCAACAAATTGCAACAACAGCCCCAATGACATCAACTCCCATGGCACCAATGATGGAAATGTCATTTACTAGAAATGCTCCAAGGATTGGTCCAATCATATTAGAGAGTGAAGATATTATACTAATCCATCCACCCACTTGTGTTAGTTTTTCACTTGGCACAAGCATGGGGATTGCTGCATGCATAGCAGGGCTATGAAAGCAATTTCCGATACTTCTTAGAACTAATATCATAAGAATAAACCATAGTGGAGGAGTAGTAAAAAACATGAAACCAAACGCCATGATA
>JGI994J12354_10000924_pt1 | contig 29963 bp, 22 predicted proteins | sample IntmicLarv3ML3BL_FD_12354 | JGI IMG/M metagenome (IMG submission 12354) | reverse complement strand
CCCGCCGATGTTGTAGACCTCGCCCGGCGTTCCCTTGTCCAGCACAGTCAGAATCGCCGAACAGTGGTCGCCGACATGAAGCCAGTCGCGGATCTGTAACCCGTCGCCGTAGACCGGAAGGGACTTGTCATGCAGACAGTTGTTGACCATGAGAGGGATCAGCTTTTCGGGGAATTGGTAAGGGCCGTAATTGTTGGAACAGCGGGTGATGTTGACCGGCATCCCGTAGGTCTCGAAATACGCCCGGAGAATCAAATCCGCGCCGGCCTTGGAGGCCGAATAGGGGCTGTTGGGGGCGAGGGGGGTCGACTCCGAGAAGAGGCCGGTTTTCCCGAGGGAGCCGTAGACCTCGTCGGTGGAGACCTGAAGGAAGCGGACGCCGGGTTTAAATTCCCGGCTGTATTTGTCATCGGGGGAGAGCTTCCAGTATTGCTTCGCCGTGTCTAGCAGCGCCTGCGTTCCGAGGATGTTGGTGGTCAGGAAAAGCTCCGGCTGGTCAATGCTGCGGTCCACATGGGATTCCGCCGCGAAATTGACTACCGTATCGAAGTCATGCGTTTCAAACAGCGAGGCCAAAAGCGCCCGGTCCCGGATGTCTCCCCGGACAAAGGTGTACCGGCTGTCCTTTTCAACGTCCGTCAAATTTTCGAGATTCCCGGCATAGGTCAGCAGATCCAAATTGACGACGTGAATCGGGTGCCGGGTGCCCAGCATATGTTTTACAAAATTGGAGCCGATGAATCCGGCCCCGCCTGTTACGAGAACTACGTGCATAAGAGCCTCCTATTCGTTTCTTCCGGCGACCTGCAACAGATATTGGCCGTACTCCGTCTTTAAAAGGGGCTGCGCGAGCGCGACCAGCTGATCCCGGGTAATATAGGCCATCCGGTAGGCGATTTCCTCAATACAGGAGATATAAAGCCCCTGCCGTTTCTGTACAATGGAGACGAAGTTGGCGGCGTCCAACAGTCCGTCGTGGGTGCCTGTATCCAGCCAGGCCATGCCCCGCCCGAAAAGGCTGACACGGAGGGTGCCGCGGCGGAGATATTCGTTGTTGACCGAGGTGATCTCCAGTTCTCCCCGCGCGGAGGGCTGGATGTTTTTGGCGATGGAGACCACATCGTTGTCGTAAAAATAGAGACCGGGGACGGCGAAATTGGATTTCGGATGCTCCGGTTTTTCCTCGATCGAGAGAACCTGTCCGGTTTTGTCGAATTCCACCACGCCGAACTGGGTGGGATCGGGAACCTGATACCCGAAAATAACCGCGCCCGTTTTCAGTGCGGCCGCTTCGGACAGGACGCCGGAAAAGCCCCGGCCATAAAAAAGGTTGTCGCCCAAAACAAGGGCAACCGAGTCCGCCCCGATGAACTCCTCTCCAAGGAGAAACGCCTCGGCCAATCCGTTGGGGTGCGGCTGCACCATATAGGAGAGGGAAAGACCCAGATCATGGCCGTCGCCCAAAAGCTCCTCGAAGGTGCCGAGGTCGCGCGCGGTGGAGATGATGAGGATTTCCCGGATCCCGGCCAGCATAAGGCTGGACAGGGGGTAATAGATCATGGGCTTGTCGTAGACCGGCAGCGCCTGCTTGGAGACGGCCTTGGTGATGGGGAAGAGACGCGTCCCCGCGCCTCCGGCCAAAATAATGCCTTTCATAGATAAAACCTCTCTTTTATAGGGTGAAAATCACAATGCCGAGAATGATGACGCCCATGCCGATGAGCTTTCGCTTGCTCAGGCGTTCCTTCAGGAAAATCCAGCTCAGAACCGCCACGAAAATGTAGCCGGTGGACTCCAGAATCGGCGCCAGGGAAAGGGGGACAACCCGGAGAGAAAACAGGGTGACAAAGGTACTGATGAAAAAGATCGCGTAGGCGGAGATCACCAGCGGGTTGAGATATTCCTTCAGCTTGGAGTCATATTTTCTGTTGGCGGATTTCTTTAGAATAATCTGGGAAACCGAGGCTACAAACACCGAACAGACGAGGATACAGGAATAGAGAAGCAGTTCATTATTCATTGTCGCTCACCACCAAATAGACACCCGCGAAGATAATCAGCGCACCGATAATATTCATCAGGGTGATGGTTTCTCCGAAGAGAAGCGCGCCCCAGACCATGCCCCAGACGATGACCACTGACTTGTTGGAATAGGCGGTGGTGATGGGCATACGCCGGATGATCTGCTGCCACGCGATCGCGTAGACGCCGAGGGCGAGGAAGAGAAGGCCCAGGAAGAGAAAAAATCCAAAGGAAAACGGATCCTTTGCGGCGGCGGTTTTGGAGGCGATCTGGCCCAGGGAATAGATCAAAAGGATCACATGCAGAACCAGAAAGTCCCGGAGCTTAGTCGTTGTCTTCATAACAGATTCCGTCCTTCACTTTTTCCCGGATCACATATTGGGGCGCGTTGTTGATGCTGATATAGATCCGGCCGATGTATTCTCCGAGAATCCCCAGCATCAGCATGATCATGCCGCCGATCAGCATCAACGCGGCGATCAGGGTGCTGTACCCGGCGAGGATTTCGGGGTGAATCAGTTTGTTGATGACGTTATAGAGGGCGAACAGAAAGCCCAGAACCGCGATCAGCGCGCCCAAAAAGGAGGAGACGCGGAGGGGCTTGACCGAGAAGGCGGTGAACCCGTTCATCCATAGGGTCAACAGCTTTTTAAGGGTATAATGAGATTTCCCGACCTGCCGGGAGCGGTGATGAACCGAGACGTTGGCGATGTTCAGCGTGCTGCGGAACACCAGCCCGCCGATATAGGGGTAGGTATTTGTATACCGGCAAAGCTCCTTCGCCACAAACCGCTGCATCGCGAAATAGCTTGTAAACTGGATGTTTTTCGGTTTTCCGATGAGCGATTCGCTCATGCGCCTGTTTACATAGGTTCCGAGCTTCCGGAAAACATTGTCCCGGCGTTCCTGATAACAGCCGTAGACCACGTCGTAGCCCTCCTCCAGCTTGTCAATCAGGGCAAACATCTCGTCGGCGGGCGTCTGCTGGTCGTCGTCGAGGGAGACCACAATGTCGCCGGAGGCGTGGGCGTAGCCCGCCATCAGCGCGCTGTGCTGTCCGAAGTTTCGGGCCAGATAAATGCCGAGGATGTGCCGGTTTTGGCGGGAGAGGGTCTGGATCAACGGCCAGACCTCGTCGGGAGAATTGTCGTTGACGAGAATAATTTCGTAGTCATAGCGATCCTTCCGGGTTTCCACCGTCTCGACAATCTCTTTTACCACGGCGGCCAGGGTATCTTCCGAACCGAAGCAGGGCACGACGAAGGATATCTTTTTTTCCATGAGGCGGCCGCCTTTCTATGCCATAGATTTGTAAGAGTAATGCAAAAGGGAGTCGAGCTTGTCCGAATTGAATACGGTGTGGCCGGTCTCCAGCTTTAAGGCCTCGGGCGGCCAATCGACCAAGGCGATCCCGACGCCATAGCGGGCGGCGACGGTTTCGGCGGCCTGCCGCAGGCTGAGCGCCTGTCCGCCGATATTGAAAACCTCCTGGGAGCAGGCCGGACATTCGGCGGCGCGGCACAAAATTTCACATAGATCGTCCATGTGGGTAAAGGTACGGCGCAGTGAGCCGTCGCCGTAGAGGGGGATAGCCTTTCCCGCCGCGGCCTGCCGCTCAAAAAAACCGAGGGTTCCATAGGAGGCGGCCCCCGGGATACTTGTACCGTAGGGGACACAGAGCCGCAGAATACAATAGGATACGCCGAACAGCTCGCCATAGAGGGCCAGGTACTGTTCACACGCGAATTTATTCACCGCGTAAATCGTTTTAAACTGCTTTTCGTCCTCTTCCCGGAGCGGGAATTCACTTCCCTTATAGACCAGCCGGGAGGAAAGAAAAACGATTTTTCCGTGCGCGTTATGGGCGCGGTAGGCGGTAAGAAACGCGAGAAGCATTTTTTCGTTTACATCGAGATAGAGGGCATAGTCCTCAAAGCCCTGTGTTGTCCCGGTCAGGCCGGTGAAAAAATAAAAGGTATCAGCGGTGAAATCGATCTGCGCCAGACTGTCCGCGTCCAGCAGATCGATCTGCCGGTAAGGGATGCAGCCGTCCTTGTGGACGGCGTCCCGGTCATACAATTGAAAGGGGCGCTTCTGTTTTTGCAGGAGAGCCGTCAGGTTTCGCCCGATGTAGCTGTTCGCGCCGAGGATTGCCGCTGTTTTGTTCATATCCGGCGCCCTTCCCCGGTATACCGTTCGATTTCGTCGATGAGCTTCGCCTGCCGGAGCATATCCTCCGCCAAAAGAGAGCGCCGGTCTTTGTCCTCGATCGCCCGCAGAAATTCGCCGATGGATTTGCTGAAATGGTTGTCGGACGGGAGGGTCAGCTCTTTTCGTCCCTCCGCCGTTTCCAGGAAGAGCGGGGGAGAGAAGCCGGGCGGCGCGGNGAAGATTCGTCCGGCGGTCAGCTTTCCCGTCTGTCCCCATAGCTCCAGAGAACACTGATAATGGCAGTCCATGCCGAAGGCCCCCTGGTAGGAAAGGCCGCCGGAATTCGAAAAATGGACGCTTCCAAACATATCCACTTCATAGCCGTCCCGAACGCCCCGCGTTGCGCTTTCCAGTTTAAGATCCGGCCCCAGCAAAAGGGAGGCCAGCTTTACGACATAGCCGCCGCAGTCCAGCAGCGCGCCGCCGCCCAATTCGCGGCGGTAGCGGAAATCATTTTGGGCGCGAAGGGGGAATCCGAATGCCGCGCGGACGGAACAAAGGTCGCCGATCGTTCCGGCGTCCAGCAGGTCTCGAATGGCGGTCAACTGGGCGTGGTAGGAGAACATATAGTTTTCGTGGATCGCCAGCGATTTTTCCGCGGCCAGCGATACCAGATCCCGGGTCAGTACATAGCGGTGGGTCGAGGGTTTTTCGAGGAAAACGTGCTTTCCGTGTTCCAGTGCGCGCTTCGCCCATTCATAGTGAAGGGCCGGCGGCAGGGGAAGGTACACCGCATCGACGTCCTCCCGTTCCAGCAGATGCAGAAAGCTGTCCGGTTCGTCGTATATCGTAACGCCAAAATCGTCAGAAAAGCGTTTTTTCTTGTCGCTCGGATCGAAGTCGTTGGCGGCCACGCCGACGCAAAAGAGCTCCGGCCATTCCTTCAGGGCGGGCAGGAACATACGGTGGGCGATTTCCGCCGCGCCAAGAATACCGATTCGGATCACAGGGATCGCCCCCTTTTCTCATAATAAAAACACGATTGAACCGCAAAAAAAACGCCGAAAGGAAGCCCGAAAACAGGGCGGAATTTACTCCATGATTATATGATGAATCGGCCGCATTGTCAAGCGAAGCAGGGGAGAGGGGAGCCGCTTTTAGGGGGCTCGGCACAGGAGAAGGGATCGGGACAAAAAAGCAGGCGCGACAGGCTCCAAAAGAACCGTCGCGCTTGCGGGATAAAAGTGTATACCAGAACTATATTTTTTTAAGCCTCGCGAAATTCGACATCAGCTTTTTCGTTCCTACTGTATCAAAAGCGATCTCCAAAAGTGCGTCGTTGCCCATGGCCGTAACCTTCAAAATTTCTCCCTCGCCGAAGGATTTGTGGGAGACGCGTTCGCCGGGGAAATAAAGGGAGGCGGCGGACGGATTCGCCTGGCCGGCGCCGATTGTATAGGCGGACTGGGTGGTGGCGGCTCGGGAGAGCTTCGCGTCCTCGGGCCGCCGCAGGGAGGAATCCAGCTTTTCCCACTGTCTGGTTCTTGACTTCTCGGTAAGCTCCTCCGGGATTTCCTGGGCGAAGCGGGAGAGCCGGTTGCGGTTGGTGGAGCCATAAAGCATACGGGAATCGGCGTGGAGAATATAGACCTTTTCCTTGGCCCGCGTAATGCCCACATAGGCCAGACGCCGCTCCTCCTCAATCTCCGTCGGATTCATCAGGGCGGAAAAGCCGGGGAAAATCCCCTCCTCGAAGCCGGGGAGGAAAACATAGGGAAATTCCAACCCCTTGGCCGCGTGCATGGTCATCAGGACGACCGACTCCGCGGCGGCATTGTAGTTGTCGATGTCGGTCATCAGCGAAACCTCTTCCAAAAAAGCGGAGAGAGAGACCTCGTCATGTTCGGTCTCAAAGCGCAGCAGGTTGGAAGCCAGCTCATGGATGTTCTCGATCCGGGTCTGGGTGTCGTCGCTGTGGGGGTCAAGGGAGGGGATGTACTGCGTTTTTTCGAGCAGGTGCTCATACAGCTCATGAAGCGACTCCTCGTGGGCGGCGTTGAACTCCATTAGCTCGGTGATCATGGCGGCAAAGCCCATCAGCTTTTGGGAGCTGCGCTGCAGGCGCTCATATTCGTCCGCATGGGTCAGCACCTCAAACAGGCTGATGCCCAGGCCCTCGGAGATCTCCGAGGCGAGGTTGACGGTTCGGTCGCCGATGGCCCGCTTCGGTTCGTTGATGATGCGGCGCAGCCGCACCTCGTCGCCGGGATTGTTGATGACGCTGAGATAGGCGATCATGTCCCGGATTTCCTTGCGCTCATAGAAGCGGTGACCGCCGATGATGCGGTAGGGGATACCGCTTTTCACAAGATTTTTCTCGATGGTATTGGACTGGGCGTTCATGCGGTACAAAACCGCGAAATCGGAATAGGAACGGCCCTTGGCGGCCTGTTCAATCAGGACGTCTACAATATAACTGGCCTCGTTCTGTTCATTGTCGGCCGTATAAATGGAGAGCTTTTCCCCCTCGCCGTTTCCCGTCCAGAGGGTTTTGCCCTTACGTTCACTGTTGTTGGCAATTACACCGTTGGCAGCGTCCAGAATGTTTTGGGTGGAGCGGTAATTCTGTTCCAGCCGGATGACGTGCGCGTCGGGATATTCCCGTTCAAAATAGAGGATGTTTTCAATCGTCGCGCCGCGGAATTTATAGATGCTCTGGTCGTCGTCGCCCACGACACAGAGATTTTTCCATTTGCCCGCCAGGAGCTTGATGAACCGGCACTGGATCCGGTTGGTGTCCTGATATTCGTCCACCAGCACATAGCGGAAACGGTTTTGGTAATAGTCCAGCGTTTCGGGGGAGCTTTCCAGAAGGTTGACGGCGTTGAGGAGGAGGTCGTCAAAATCCATCGCGTTTCCCTCTCGGAGCCGCCGCTGGTACATCTCATACGCCTCGGCAATTTTTGAGAGCCGGAAGTCGGAGCCTGCCGTTTTGGCGTATTCCTTTGGGCTGAGGCCGCTGTCCTTCGCGCGGGAAATTTCCCCGAGGATGGCTTTGACCGGAAGAAACCGCTCTTCAATATTCAGCGCTTTTTGACAATCCTTCATCAATCTGCGGCTGTCGTCGGTATCGTAGACGGTAAAATGGGAGGTATAGCCGATCCGGTCGGCGTCCCGGCGCAGCATCCGCGCGCAAGCGGCATGGAAGGTGGAGGCCCAAACGTCGTTTCCCTCGTCGCCCAGCATGGCGTACAGCCGATCCTTGAGTTCCCCGGCGGCCTTGTTGGTGAAGGTGATGGCCAAAATCTGCCACGCCTTCGCGGGACGGCAGGAGAGGAGCGCGTCGGCGGCGCGCCGGTCAACGCCTTCGTCCCCGGCGGCATAGCGGGTCAGCAATTCATATTCCGTTTCGGAAAGCTCCGGGGAGAATTCGGTCGATTCATAGGCGTTCCCATACCGGATAATGTTGGCGATGCGCTGGATTAAAACGGTCGTTTTTCCGCTCCCGGCGCCCGCCAGAATCAGAAGGGGGCCCTCCGTATGGAACACCGCCTCCTTTTGTTTCCCGTTCAGCCGAGCATACTGGGTTTCCAATATTTTTTTTCGCAGAGACAGAGAATCCTTTGCCCACTGATTGCTCAAATATTTCACCGCCAATTTTTTAATGTATTTTTTTATTATAGCGCAAATCGACGGGAATTGCAATGAAGAGCACCGGGGAGCGGGGAAAAGCGTAATCCTACAACTTTTCCGGATATTTTTTGAATTAATTCTGGATTTTAGACCTCATATCTGATATAATACATCTTAGTTATGAGAGGGAGCGAAAATGTTAAACATTTAACAATTCGCGCCTGTTCATCCCAATCCAAAATCCATGAGGAGGATCATTCATGCAAAAGCTGATCAGCACTGCGCCGTTCAAGGGAACCGCCGCGCAGAAGGGGGAGCTTCTGAAGGTTATTGCGTCCCACAGGGACGACCCCGGAGCCATCCTGCCCGTCCTGCAGGAAGCACAGGAAATTTACGGGTATCTTCCCTTCGAGGTGCAAAAAATCGTATCGGAGGAGCTAGGCGCTCCGCTGGAGGAAGTGTATGGCGTCGCCACCTTCTATTCCCAGTTTTCTCTGACGCCCAAGGGCAAATACCACATCTCGGTCTGTCTGGGAACCGCCTGCTATGTAAAAGGCGCCCAGCCTCTGGTGGACCGGATTTCCAAAATCCTGAACATTCAGCCCGAGGAAGTTACGGAGGACGGAAATTTCTCTCTGACCGCCTGCCGCTGTATCGGCGCCTGCGGACTGGCCCCCGTTTTGACCGTCAATGACGATGTTTACGGACGCCTGACGGCGGACGACATCGAAGGCATCCTGAAAAAATATCAGGACGCGTAACCGATGCGGGAGCTTTCTCTCAATGTGCTGGACATCGTCCAGAATTCCATTTCGGCCGACGCAAAGCACATTCTCATTGAAATAGAACAATCGGAAGAAAAAGATTTTCTGCGGATCCGGATTGAGGACGACGGGCGGGGAATGACGCCCGAACAGGTGGAACAGGTTACCGACCCTTTTTTCACCACCCGAACCACCCGAAAGGTGGGCTTAGGCGTATCGCTCTTCAAAATGGCCGCCGAAATGACCGGGGGAAGCTTCTCCATCCGTTCGGAACCGGCGGTTGGGACGACCTCGGAAGCGGTCTTTGTCCCCTCCAACGTGGACATGACGCCCCTCGGCGACATCAACGCCACCGTTTCTCTGTTGATTCGGTGCAACCCCGGGCTGGATTTCCGTTTTAACCGCAAAACCGATCAGGGAGAATTTTCCCTGAACACCACCGAGCTGCGCGAAGTACTGGGTACCGACGTGGCGCTCGATCATCCCGACATCATGAATTGGATCGAGGACTACTTAAAAGAACAGACAGACTTATTGTCATCAGGAGTGTGAACTATCTTATGAAATCATTAGCAGAGCTGCAAGCCATCCGCGACAAAGCGCGGGCCGAAATCAACGTTCGTGAAGAAAACCCCGACGCCATCCGCGTTCTCGTCGGCATGGCCACCTGCGGAATCGCCGCAGGCGCCCGTCCCGTTCTCAGCGCGTTTGTGGACGAAGTCGCAAAACGCAAGCTCAAGGACGTGACGGTCACCCAGACCGGCTGTATCGGCATCTGTCAGTATGAGCCGGTTGTCGAAATCGCGGTCCCCGGACAGGAAAAAATTACTTATGTCAAAATGACCCCGGAAAAGGTCGCGAGAATTGTCAATGACCACATTGTCAACGGAAACGTTGTCACTGAATATACCATCGGCGGAAACGCACAATAGAGAGGAGGGCTCACCATGTATCGTTCCCATGTTCTGATCTGCGGCGGTACCGGCTGTACCTCCTCAAACAGCGAGGTCATCATTGAGGCCATGCAGAAGGAGATCGCCAAGCGCGGTTTGGAAAAAGAAGTCAACGTCGTGCGTACCGGCTGTTTCGGCCTTTGCGCCCTCGGCCCCATCATGATCGTCTATCCCGAAGGCAGCTTTTATAGCCGCGTGGCTGTGGAAGACGTCCCGGAAATTGTGGAGGAACACCTTCTTAAGGGCCGGATCGTCTCCCGCCTTCTCTACCATGAGACGGTGGAGGACGGCACCATCCAATCGCTGAGCAACACGAAATTTTATGAAAAACAGAAGAGAATCGCGCTGCGCAACTGCGGCGTTATCAACCCCGAGGTTATCGAGGAATACATCGCCATGGACGGCTACGCCGCCCTGGGCAAGGCGCTGACCGAAATGACCTCCGAGGAGGTTCTCCAGTGTGTCAAGGATTCCGGCCTCCGCGGCCGCGGCGGCGGCGGATTCCCTACCGGCCTGAAATGGGCCTTGGCCGCGCCGCAGCAGGCCGACCAGAAATATGTGGCCTGTAACGCCGACGAGGGCGACCCCGGTGCTTTCATGGATCGTTCCGTGCTGGAGGGCGACCCCCACGCGTTGATTGAGGCGATGGCCATCGCGGGCTACGCCATCGGCGCTTCCAAGGGCGTCGTTTATGTCCGCGCCGAATATCCCATCGCGGTGAAACGCCTCCAGATCGCCTGTGACCAGGCCCGGGAAATGGGTCTTTTGGGAAAAGATATCTTCGGAACCGGTTTTGATTTTGAGATGGAGCTTCGCTTGGGTGCCGGCGCTTTTGTGTGCGGCGAGGAGACCGCTCTCCTGACCTCGATCGAGGGAAACCGCGGCGAGCCTCGTCCCCGTCCGCCCTATCCGGCGGTCAAGGGACTCTATGGCAAGCCCACGGTTCTCAACAACGTCGAAACCTATGCCAACATCCCGCAGATCATTCTCAACGGCGCCGCATGGTTTGCCGCCATGGGTACCGAAAAATCCAAGGGGACAAAGGTCTTCGCGCTGGGCGGAAAGATTACCAACACGGGTCTTGTGGAAGTGCCGATGGGCACAACCCTGCGTGAAGTCGTCGAGGAGATCGGCGGCGGCGTTCCGGACGGACGCCCCTTCAAGGCCGCGCAGACGGGCGGCCCGTCGGGCGGCTGTATCCCCGCGGAGCATTTCGACATTCCCCTCGACTACGACAATCTGATTTCCATCGGCTCCATGATGGGTTCCGGCGGACTGATTGTTATGGACGACACCACCTGTATGGTGGACATCGCCAAGTTTTTCCTCGACTTTACGGTGGATGAATCCTGCGGGAAATGCGTGCCCTGCCGGATCGGCACCAAACGCCTCTATGAGCTTTTGGAAAAAATTACCGGCGGGAACGCCGTCATGGAGGATCTCGATAAGTTAGAGGAACTCTGTTATTACATCAAGGACAATGCCCTGTGCGGCCTGGGCCAGACCGCGCCCAATCCGGTATTGTCCACCCTTAAATATTTCCGGCATGAATACGTTGAGCACATTCAGGACAAAAAATGTACGGCCGGCGTCTGCAAATCGCTTCTCAGCATCATCATTGTTCCCGAGAAGTGCAAGGGCTGTTCCGCCTGCGCGAGGGTCTGCCCGGTCGGAGCCATCTCCGGCACGGTCAAGAATCCCTTCGTCATCGATCAGGACAAATGTATCAAGTGCGGGGCCTGCATTGAGAAATGCCGCTTCAACGCGATCATCAAGAAATAAGAAAGGAGCGTACTCATCGTGGAAATGGTTAACCTTAAAATTAACAATGTGCCTCTCTCCGTACCCCAGGGATCGACGATCCTTGAGGCCGCGAAACAGCTGGACATTGATATCCCGACCCTGTGTTTCCTGAAGGAAATCAACGAAATCGGTGCCTGCCGGATGTGCGTCGTCGAGGTAAAGGGCGCCCGCTCTCTCGTCGCCTCCTGTGTCTATCCGGTCAATGAGGGGATGGAAATTTTCACAAACACCCCCACCGTGCAAAAATCCAGAAAGACAACGCTGGAGCTGATTCTCTCTACCCATGACCGCAAATGTCTCTCCTGCTTCCGCAATAAAAATTGCGAATTGCAGACTCTCTGCCATGAATTCGGCGTGGAAAATGAAGAATATTTTGACGGCGAAAAAGCGGAATATCCGCTGGACGTTTCGACCTCTTATATTGTCCGCGACAACAACAAATGCATCCTGTGCCGCCGCTGTGAGGCCGCCTGCCGCGAACAGCACGTCGGCGTAATCGGCGCCAACGCCCGCGGTTTTGACACCCACATCGGCTGCGCGTTCGAAAAGGATCTCGGCGAGGTTCCCTGTGTGGCCTGCGGACAGTGTATTGTCCACTGTCCTACCGGCGCGCTCACCGAAAAGGACGACGTAAACGCCGTCTTTGAGGCGATTGCGGATCCCGGCAAAAAGGTGGTTGTGCATACTGCCCCCTCAATCCGTGTTACCCTCGGCGAAAGCTTCGGGATGCCGGTTGGCACAAATGTCAAGGGTAAAATGGTCGCCGCCCTGCGCCGTTTAGGCTTCGATAAGGTATTCGACACCGATTTCGGCGCTGACCTGACGATTATGGAGGAGGCCAACGAGTTCATCGACCGCGTCCAGAACGGCGGCGTTCTTCCGATGATCACCTCTTGTTCGCCCGGATGGGTCAAGTTCGCGGAGAGTTATTATCCCGAGCTGCTCCCGCACCTTTCCTCCTGCAAAAGCCCCCAGCAGATGACCGGCGCGATCATCAAAACCTACTACGCGAAACAGGAAAACCTGGATCCGAAGGACATTGTTGTTGTCTCCATCATGCCCTGCACGGCCAAAAAATTCGAGGCCGGGCGCGACGACCAGTCGGCGGCCGGTGAAGGCATCCCCGACATCGACTTTGCCCTGACGACCCGCGAGTTGGCCCGTATGATCAGCCGTTCCGGGCTGAACTTCACCAAGCTCCCCGACGAAAATTTTGACGCGGCGTTGGACGTTTCTACCGGCGCGGGCGCTATTTTCGGCGCGACCGGCGGTGTGATGGAAGCGGCGCTCCGGACAGCCGCCGACACATTGACGGGCGAGAGCCTGGAGAACCTCGATTACCAGGAGGTTCGCGGCACGAAACGCATCAAGGAAGCGGTTTATAATATCGCCGGTTTGGACGTCAAGGTGGCTGTGGCCAGCGGACTGAAAAACGCGGTGGAGATCCTGGATAAAATTAAGAGCGGCGAAGCCGACTACCACTTTATTGAGATCATGTGCTGCCCGGGCGGCTGTGTCAATGGGGGAGGACAGCCCTTACAGCCCGCTTCGGTTCGCAATTTCGTCGATCTGAAGTCCCTGCGCGCCGGGGCGCTCTATCAGGAAGACCGGGATCTTCCCTTCCGGAAATCCCACGAAAGCCCGATCATCAAGACGCTGTACAAGGATTTCCTCGAGAAGCCCGGCAGCCATCGGGCGCATGAGCTTCTCCACACCACGTATATCCCCCGCGAAAAGTATTAATAACGCGCGCGATAAAGAAGTCCCCGCCGTTAGGCGGGGACTTCTCTCAGCGTTTGTATACCCCAGAACCGGGGGGACTACAAACGCTGACGCCATAAAAAAAGGGCACGACAACGGGAATTTTCCCTTTGCCGTGCCCTTTATATTGCCAGAGGTTAAAACAGAAAAGCTTTATTTGATCAGGGTAAACGCCATAAACAAACCAACAAATACGATGCTGACCATGCTGACCAGCTTGATGAGAATGTTGATGGACGGGCCGGACGTATCCTTGAAGGGATCGCCAACCGTGTCGCCGACGACGGCTGCCTTATGTGCATCGCTGCCTTTGCCGCCATGGGCGCCCGCTTCGATGTATTTTTTGGCATTGTCCCAGGCACCGCCCGCGTTGGCCATCATAATCGCCAAAACAAAACCGGTGATCGTGTTGCCGGCCAAAAGACCCGTAACGCCGTTGACGCCCAAAATCAGACCGGTCAAAACCGGCGCGATGATGGCGATCAGCGAGGGGAGAAGCATCTCTTTTTGGGCCGAGCGGGTACAGAGGTCAACACACCGGGCATAGTCCGGTTCCGCTTTGCCCTCGTGAAGGCCGACAATTTCCTTAAACTGACGGCGTACTTCGACGACGATGCTGGTCGCGGAACGTCCGACCGCGCTCATGCTCAAGGCGGCGAACAGGAAGGGAAGCATCGCGCCGATGAACAGACCGATCAAAACCGGCGGATTGGTAAGGGAAATATCAAAGACAAACTCGGGATCTCTCAGCTTGACTTCTTCAATAAACGCGACAATCAAAGCCAACGCGGTCAAAGCGGCTGAGCCGATCGCAAAGCCTTTGCCTGTGGCGGCGGTTGTATTTCCAAGAGAGTCAAGCGCGTCTGTGCGCTCACGCACTTCGGGGTCACATCCGGCCATTTCGGCAATGCCGCCGGCATTATCGGCGACGGGGCCGTAGGCGTCCGTAGCGAGGGTAATTCCCAGGGTGGAAAGCATACCGACGGCGGAGATACCTACGCCGTAAAGGCCTTCGTTAAAAGAGTTCGCGCCGCCTGCGGCGAAGAAGGAGATCAGAACCGAAGCGCCCACAATCAGTACGGGCAACAGGGTCGAAAGCATACCGAGAGACAGACCGGAGATGACAATCGTCGCGGGGCCGGTCAGGCTCGATTCGGCCAGCTTTTTCGTGGGCTTATAGGTGTCGGAGGTGTAATATTCGGTGACGGCGCCGATCAAAACGCCGGCCAAAAGCCCAGAAATAACTGCGGCATATACGCCCATGCGTCCGGGATGGTTCGCGCAGTCAAGGGTGAAATAAATTACGGGGAAAGAGATAATCGCCGACAAAGCCGCCGCAATATAGGTTCCTGTGCGAAGGGCTTTTAAGAGGGATTTCTGGCTGATATTCTCTTTGGTTTTTACGAAGAAGGTACCGATGATGGAAGCCAATGTGCCGATTGCCGCCATGACAAGCGGGACAACCGCTCCGCCGAAGCCCAGTCCGGCCGCAACGGCCAGCGCGAGCGTCGCGACGATCGAACCGACATAAGACTCATAGAGATCCGCGCCCATTCCGGCCACGTCACCGACATTGTCACCGACATTGTCGGCGATAACGGCGGGATTTCTTGGATCATCTTCCGGAATGCCGACTTCCAGCTTACCGACCAGATCGGCGCCGACGTCAGCAGCTTTTGTAAAGATACCGCCGCCGACACGGGCAAACAGCGCCATGCTCGAAGCGCCCATGCCAAAGGTCAGCATCGCGGAGGAAATGGCGGTGATTTGGGCATCGCCCGTAAGACCCGCATAGAAGACATATTTCAATAGAAGGAACCAAATGGATAAATCCAAAAGACCCAGTCCAACGACAGTAAAGCCCATGACCGATCCGGCGGAAAAAGCTACGCGCAGGCCCTTATTGAGGGACTTGCTTGACGCGTAGGTGGTTCTCGCGTTGGCCGCGGTCGCAATTTTCATGCCGACAAATCCGGCCAAGCCGGAAAAGAAGCCGCCGGTGATGAAGGCGAAGGGAACAAACGGCGTCAACAGTTTGGCAAAAGCCATGACGCCCAAAACAACAAACATCACGCCGAAAAAGAGGCCGACACCGGCATATTGCCGTTTTAAATAGGCGCTCGCGCCATTGGCAATGGAGGCAGAAAGCTTTTGCATCAACGGGGTACCGGGATCCGATTTCATTACGCGCCGTGCCATTAAAAAGGCAAACACCAAGGCGGCAACGGCACCCACCGGGGCTAGGAAAAATAGATTCTCAACATTCATTCAACACACTCTCCTTTTATGTATTATCGCTTGACGCTCTTTCAATGCATCGCCTGTGGCGGCAGCTTTGTGGTGGCAAAAAAAAACGGATTCCCGTGGTTTCTGCCGGGGTTGCCGGGCTTGCTGCGGCTTTCGGGCAAACGCATACAACACTCTCCAAAACCGATGCCAAAAGACAGATCGGCTCACGGATTTTTTGCATACGCCGGTCAGCGTTTCAAAGAGCTCAAGAGAAAAGGCAAAATCAAAATATGCGGACAAAAAAAACTACCCCATAATATAATAACATCCTATTTATTATATACTCTCACGCCGAAAAAATCAATCATTTTAAGAGGTAGATTTGACATTTTTTCGAAAAGACACAAAATCCTTTTATTTTCTGTGCGTTCTGTCGAATTTTGAGGAGGGGGAGGGGAAGAGCTGATCGGACAGAGGCTTTGCGTGATCCGGAAAAGACCGTTTTTTTCCATGAAATCGCTAAAAAAGACTGACGCCGTTTTTTCAAACGACGCCAGTCCTTTTAACCTTAGAGATTTCCTACCTTAACGAGTGAAGCGATTGAATCGCGTCGTCGTCAGGCTTTTTCAGGAGCTGCTTGCCTACTTAATGTACGTATCGTTTACTGTGAACGTATAGCCCGGATACTGTACGAATCCGACACCGATGATTTCGATCTCGTTTTCGCCGTCAACGGCTACATTGTTTCCGCCCGCAATAATGAACGTATTCGTATTGGAGTTAGCGCCTGAGGTTGTGGTTCCGATGCTTACGGGACAAGCTACTCCGTTTACGTAAGCAACCGCGCCGGGTGCCAGGGTAAGAGTACCGTTAACCATACTGTTCTTCTTGTAGTATTTTACGTTGATGTCAGAAGAATTCTGGACAACCATCTTACTCCAGTCAACAGGGCTGTTTCCGTCGACTCTGAAGAATTCATATCCGATCGCATCGCCACTCGCAGTCCGAGCTACAATCTTGTAGTACTCTTCGCGGGGGAATGTGTTTGCGGGAATCTTCAGGGAATGTGTTCCGAGGCCATCGACCTGGAAGGTGATGAACGGATCAGCCTTCTCATTGGCACGATCCCAGAATTCAATGTTGATCGGTCCTGAAACTGTATCCAAGTCATGCTTTGCAAGCGTTACGTTTACAGTCATGTCAAGGTTAAAGTTATAGGGGGAGAACATATTCCGGGCGTAAGAGTTCGTAGAACCTGTCGAGTTGCCGGCATTGTTCGGAATTTTGATGTACAACGGCTTCTTGACGTTGACCGTCAGCTCGTCGTAGGGCTTGTCAGCCGGATTCGGAATGTTTTCGTCCTTGGCTGTCGCTCTCAGCTTAATCGAGCTTCCCGGAGCGCCGCCGCGGAGGGTGATGTAGTCGAACATATGCCACCAGTTGTTTGTGGGGCTGGGAGCTGTTGCGGTCGCGCCGCTTTCAAGCATCAGCTCATCCACATCTCCGCTGACCTTCGTCCAGAGCGCCTTAGTAAAGCCATCCGCCTCAAACGGTGAGCAATAGGCAAAGACTTCTCTGACACGGTACTGCGGGCTGCCGCTAAAGGAAACACGGCCGGGAATGTCGATGGAGCCCTTGTGGGAAATCGTCACTTCCTTGACGGGAGAGGTTCTGTCGACCTCGAACGCCTCGCCCTGTACAACCCATGCAGTGAAGAAAGGCGTACCTGTCGCTGTGTTGCCCTCATAGAGCTCCAGCGTTACTTTGGTTCCTGCGGGAACCAGAGCGTCAGCCATAATTTCCTCATTGGCCATAATCTTCGAAGTGAAGTTATAGGTCTTGAGGACAGCGCCTGTGTCGTTTCTCTTCAAGACAGCGGTCAGCTGCTTCTCGAGCTTCGTCGAATACACGGAAGCACCCAGACGATATCCGTCAGTCTCCTTGAAGAAGCGGAGGTAAGCCGCCGCATTCTCTGTGGCATTGGTAACGGTCTGGATTCCGAAGGGCTGGTAGTAGGATTCCGTCCAGTTATGGGTTTCGCCGGCGTCGATCGGTCTGTTCTGGAAATACTGCTCGCCAGCAGCCGACCACGGCTCAAGGTACGGACGGGCGGAGTTGTTGGAGTTCCGCTCAAACGGGATGTTATCGAACATCTGTCTGTAGTTCCAAGTCCAGATTTTGAGACCCGGCGTTGCTTTTCCGAGATCCGGACCCGCACGCAGAACGCCTTCCAAATTGCGCAGGTTCACGGAGCCGGTGTAATCCGCCTGCGGCAATCTGTTCATATCGTTTGCGAAGTTGGTTGAGTTACCATGGTTCACCATGTATTTCATGGTATCCCATTTGTAGAAGCGGTGTCTGCCAACAGAACCTGTGGTGTTGTTGGTATCGCCGTTTATGTTGTTGCCGAAGATTCTGTCCTTAACGGACTGCGGCAGATTCGCGGTAGCCTCGGCATCCGTCATGTTCAGCGGGCCATAAGGCATGATGTCTTTGGTGGATCTGTCATTGGAAGCCTCGCCGGTGTTCACATTGACCATCTGGGTATAGCTGGGCTGATGGTTAATGAGCTGAATCGGATCGAGATACTTCATGGTGCCGCTGCCCCACTCACTGTCTTCGCCGGGCGCGTAAGTATTACAGGTATAATACTCATACGTTTTGGCGACCTGAGCCGGATTGTAGACAGAAACATTCATGTCTACGTTGGGGCTGTCATTGGCCAGTTTGTACTCGACTGTGTACTCAAGACCCGTTCCGAAGGGAGTGAAGTTGCCGCCTACGCTGGTATTTGTGGAGGACGGAACATATCCGCCACCGGCGACCTGAATGTTTTGGTCATTCTTCAGCTTGCAGATTACGGATTTTGATCCGTCGGGATAGTCTTTGATTTCCCAATCAAAGGCAGTCGTCCAGACCTGTCCGTGCTCACAGCCGTCGAATACCGGGAAGGTGCCGCCCCAAACAAAGAGCCAGCCCAGTACGAAAGTACCGCCGCCGATTGTTTCGGCAGGATAGCTGTTGCCGGTGCCTTGAATGTTATAGCTTGTGGCCGAGGGGTTGGTATAGAACGCGTCATGTCCTGTGGGCTTGAAGATGAAGTACAGGAAGCGCGCTGCCTGATCCGGCACGATGGTGGCTTTGACATACTTGTTTTCCAAGATGATCGAGGGGAAGGTGGACTGAACCACATAGGTCAGCTCAGTGCTGCCCGCAAATCCTCTTCCATCGGGTGCGTAGATCGTTGTGTTGTTGGGATTGGTTGAATGCTTAACTCTGCCGTCGAATCCGCCAACGAGGGGATCTTGCTTGCCGTCATACTGATAATAGTAAACGTCGTTGTGTCCGAATTTAACGGTGCTCTCGGTTGCGGTAACGCCCTTCTTCCAATTCGGATCATAGTCGTCCGGGAAGGGGATTATGTCAGCGCTCTTTGTGATGGCGAAATTGTTGATCGCCGTGTTGCGCGGGCCGTTGGTCCTTGCGTTGATAACACCAACGGAGGCGCTCGAATAACCTGGGTTTGCTACGGTCTGAGAAGTCCAGCTGCCTCTTGTTCCATAGGCTACCAGCGCGCCGGGTTTCACGGAGACGGAGGCGCCTACTTCAAGAGTGACCGCGAGACGGTTGTTGTTGTTGATAACGATGGTGTTGCTGTTTTTGAATGAGCCTACGATTGTATCGCCGGGGAAAGCGTCCAAGAAATCTACGCCGCTGGCTTTCACGCCGGTGAAGCTCAAAATTGTTTTGATGTCGTCTATTGTCAGGACTGTGCCGCACATTCCTGTGCCGGTCTCAAACAGTGCCTGATAATAGTTTCTGTTTCCGTCTGCATCGGGTTTGTCGGAGTCGATTACATCATAGAGCTTGTGAGCCCATGCGCCTATATTGGCTTGGTTTACTGTACGGAATCTGGATTCATCCGCGATTCTCGTGTAGGCAAAGGGTCTGTCAAAGGTGAGTTCGATTTCGAACTTGCCGCTCTGCGACTCAATGAGAGAAGCCGTCTGCAGTTTGATGTCGCTCGCCGGAACAGTAGCCTCTGTGGTGAACGTACCGGAAACAGCGGGAGTGCTGTTCTGGCCAGCGCCGTTGATCAGGCCTCTGATGTTGGCATTGCTCCAATTGTAGGAGTAGGTGGTGCTGGGCTGAAGGTCATTCTCATAGTAGAGGATGAACTCGCTGCCGTTGCCCGCTGTGTAAAGAGGATGGCCCTCTGTGAGCGGGAAGGAATATGCGAGGTTTGTGTTCGTGCCGCCGGCGCTGATTTGATAGACATTGCCTCCGGCAAAAACGCGGTTGAGCAAGCTGGCGCTGCCTGTCATGTTCTGACCGGCATCGTTTTCAGCAAGGATAATTCTCTGGTTGAACTTGACATAAACAGCTCTGTTGTCCAGAACTTTCATCTCAGCCACTGCCAGAGTCGGCGCGGCCGCATAAGCGCCGGCAGCGTAGTTAACAACTGCTTCTGACAGCACGTTGTCGTTGATGTCCCTGGCCCAAACGTCGCCGCTCTGTTTCTGCTGATCGTCCTCATTCATATGATAATAAGGGATAAATTCCTTATTTTTGAAATCGAACTGGAGGGTTCCGCCTGTGGCTTTAAATTTCTGTCCGGTGTAGGAGGACAAAACGCCTGTTGAATTTCCGAGGACCAATTCAAAGGATTTTTTGTCGTCACGGATATAAATTCGGCTGCCCTGGTTGACAGCGAGCTCTTTGTTGTTGGTCAGATATTCGCCGTCCAATTTGATAAAGTTTGCCATGTAGTTTGCGCGGCCTAATGCCATCTGCTCGAAGTGGGTGCTTACCTCCTGGTTGAGCTTTACGATGGCGACTCTTTCGTTGAGAACTTCGACACTCTCAATTCTGAAATCATTTTCCGCTGCTGTCGCAATACCACCGAAGGGCACAAACGGCATAGAAGACAACACCATCGTCAGTATTAGCAGACCGATGAGTATTTTTTTCTTCATGAGGTTTAATTCTCCTTTCTGATCTTAACTTCTTACTTTCTGAATAATGCCAAATTCTCTCTCGTTGCAGTATCATTGGGTATACGTTTTACTGCACTGTGATGAGAACTCTTTTTACGGTGCTGCCGCTGAACAGGAGCGCGTCTGATACCTGCAGAATCGGTAATGTCGAGCCGACCTTCTTAAACGGGCTGAACGCCATGGTCAGTTCTACATTGGCCGCTTTGGCATGTGTCCAAGAGCTGCCGCTCTTCGTTGCCGTGAACGCCTTGCCGCGTTTCAGCAACTGATCGACTGTTACATACGAGAATCCGGTGACTCCGGCGCCCGCAGTAACGTTTTTGCCGTCATAAACAGCTTTGCTGTCGTCGATGGTGATGTATTTGCGCGAAACAAATTCGACACCCAGCGGGATAAGAGTGGCCTGATCCCAAGCATAAATTTTGATTTGATCATCAGGATTCAAACTGACATCGAAAGCAAAGGTTTTTGCACTGGTTGCATCTGCCCCCGCTGCAATTTGAAGCGCCTGGATGCTCCTCAGGGCGCCGTCGGGTCTGTAGGCCGCCAAAAAGAGATTGGCACTAATCGCTGCCGATGTAGGATTGTACAGGGTAGCGGTAACGCCTGTGGCGTCTGCCACGGCAACGATCTTTGCGTCCTGGGAAGTTGCTGCTGAAGCCGCCACTGGGAAACAGAATCCGATCAGCATGAGGATACTCAACACTAAGCATAATCTCTTCATGAAAATGGATTTCCCTTTTTTCATAATAACTCATTCCTTTCTTTTTCGATTTTCTTCAAACCTAACACTGCGTACATAAGATTCTGTCGGGACATCACATCCTTTCTTCCTTCAAACAGGTTCAACCGACAATTCCCCGTTTGTACCTCTGATCCGTTGTGTTTTCGACATCTGCCAAGGATACATGGCTGGGATTTCCGTGGTGTTGCCTTAGAGCGGCGTCATCCAATCATAAGGAACGCTCGGCGGTAAAAAATACTGCACAGCGGCGCCAGAAAAACTCGAAACAGCGGGGCTGTTCCCTCATTTCCCATCTTTACCGTGCAATATTTTTAGCTCCTCCTTTTCCTTTTATTTTCTTTCGCTGCTCTAATAGTTTTTCGCCTTGTATTCTTTATACCAGTCTGTCAGTCTGGCATTTTGAAACAGCAAACTTGGTGTAAAGTTATCCTCTTTGGAACTCTCCTCCAGCATTTCATTGAACAAGGCATAGCGGAAAGCGGGGGTTTTTACCGCCTCATCCACCGCCTCTTTATCCAGAGGAAGCCGATAAACAATGTAGAAGCCATAGGACGCTTTGACGATTTCGCTATATTTTCCGGGTTCCGTTGCGAAAACCGTTTTTGATAACTCGTAGTTCATTTCATTCTTTTGAAAGGTATAATTCTGCTTCGGGCTGTTCTCACTCTTAACGCCGATATCTTCGCCGTATTGATTGAGGAGCTTATAAAAATCCGATCCCGACTTCAATTGCTCCAAAATCGCGTCCGCAAGGGTGCGTTTCTGCGCAATCTCTTCCTCGGTGAGAGGCAATTGCGCCTCTTGACCGGTTTGTACGTCCGTTCCGCTTTTCGTGGTCAATAAAAGGATATTGGAGAAGGTCGCGAAACGTTCGTAATATTCAGCCGGATCCACCTTCTCTTTTCCGGTTTCGCCGTAATAATGTTCAAACACTTGACTTCCAAGCCTTTGGCAAATCAAGATCTGACGGAAAGATTTCAGGGTCGTCCCCATCAACGCGAGCTGTTCCGAAAAGGCCGCTTGATCTCCCATAAAGGAGTCCTTAGTTGTCGTGGCCAAATATTCGTCCACTTCCGTTTCGACTTTCGTCCGGTCCAGATTCAATTCCTTCGCGAGCCTTTCCACGGCCCGGCTAAATCGGACACCATCCACCGAATTTTTCATCACGTATTCGCCCAGCGCCATTCCTTCTCCCATGTCTATGGAGAAGTCAAGCTCACTCGTCATAAACTTGCTTTCCATTTTTCCGAGGGTGTCATATAGATAATAACAAAACTCAGACATCTGGATGGATTCGCCGTCGACATCAAAGATAATTTCGTCGGGGGCAATCTCGTTTTCAAAAATGGTTGAATCGCCGGGGGCAGAAACGGGCCCTCCCTTAAAAAGAGAAGGGACTGTGAAAAAAAGAACAACGCCCACAATCAAAAAGAGGAGGATTGCGATAAGGATGATAAGAAGGATACGCTTCTTGGAGCCCTTCTTTTTGTTCAGCTCTTGATTTTCCATTTAAATGTATCCTCCTATTTCTAACTCACGGTTCTCTCTTACTTTTTTCCTTTTTTATACTGTCCCTGTTATCGTCGGTCAACTTGAAAATGAGCGTAAAATCACTAGGCCTATTTTGCCTGACAAAACAAACGATACTGACTTTACCTAGCAAAAGACAGAAAGCATCGCGGCGTCAGGCGGAGGATAGGCCGTTAAGACAATTTTATTTATAAACTCGTTGACGATAATCCGAAACGATAAAAACTCTATGGCGATACCGCGCAAAAAACAGTATTATCAATCCATGTCTGTTTTTTGCGCGGCTGTTGTCCTAGTCTAAAATACCCTTGAAAATATAAGATTTCTCCTGGCTCATCTCTTCCAGCGTTACGCTGATTCCCTCGCGGCCAAGACCGCTCATCTTCCAGCCGCCAAACGGCTGATCGCAATTCCGGAAATTTCCGGAAGCGTTGATGCACACACCACCGCACTCCAGCGCAGCGGCCGTCTTCAGGGCGCGTTTCATATTGGTTGTCATAACACCGCCCTGCAGTCCGTAGCAAGTGGCGTTGGCAATGGCAATGGCCTCATCGTCTGTATCAAAGCCGATGACCGGGATAACAGGACCGAAAACCTCCAGATCCTTCGCGATATCCATATCCGGTGTCACATCGTCCAGCAGTGTGGGCTCATAATAGGTCTCCGAACGCAATTTTCCGCCGCAGACAAGACGCGCGCCTTGCTCGAGAGTATACTCGACCTGGCGGGCGACCTCTGCCGCCGCTCTGGCGCTGATGAGAGAACCGAAATCGGTGTCCCAATCCAACGGGCTGCCCCACTTGACGCGGGCAATCCGCTCCTGGGCACGCTCAACAAATTCTTTTTTCACACTGTTCTGTACGATAAAGCGCTTCGGCGCACAGCAGGTTTGACCTGCGTTTTGTACACGGCCGCGTACGGCCTCTTCAACGGCGAGCTCCATGTCGGCGTCATCAAAGACAATGAAGGGATCATTGCCGCCCAATTCCAAAAAGACACGCTTGAGTGTATCCGCGGCGGTTTTTGCCACATGAATACCCACTTCGGTGCTGCCGGTCAGGCTGAGGGCCTGAACGCCCGGGCTCTTCGTAAGGATATCCCCGATGACAGAACCCGAACCGGTAACCACCTGCAGCACATCGCCCGGCATTCCGGCCTCCAGACAAAGCTCAACGATCCGCAGGATCGCCAGCGGGTTGTCCGTGGCGGGTTTAATGATGACGGCATTGCCGGCGGCCAACGCGGCGGCCACTTTCTGTGAACAAAGCTCCACAGGATAGTTAAACGGCGAGACACACGCGACCACACCGAGCGGCTCCCGGCGCGTAAAGATGATGTCCTTGTCCGCACCTTTTTGATAATCAGACATTGTATGTCCGTAAAGGTGGTTTGCCATTTCGGCAAATCCCTGGAATATCTGTGCCGATACCGCGATCTCGGGCGTTGCTTCCCGGATGATCTTGCCCATATCGGTGGAGAGAAGCTGTGCCAGTTCCTCCAGATGAGAGGAAATCGCATCCGCACATTTTTGCAGGATGCGGGAGCGCTCCAGCTGCGGGGTCGCCGCCCACCTGCGTTTGCCCGCTTGGGCGACCTCGATGGCGCGGTTTACATCTTCCGGTGTAGCCGCCGGTACGGTATCCAAGGGTTCCAGTGTTGCAGAGTTGAGCACCTGGATGGTCTTTCCGTTGGAAGCGTCAACTGCTTTGCCGTCAATAAACATTTTCATGTAAAATCACCTCAAAATAATTATAAAGTTAACCGATTTACGTATCATATTATTATCGTTAATTCACGATTCGGTACACATCGGGGGCCAGTTAAGGCCATATGAAGGAGGGGGGGAACATCTTCCTGTCACCTGCCAAGCAAGAAGATGCTCCCCCTGTTGTCAGCTTAAAATACGGAAGCCGGATCGTACTTATCTGCCACGTTGTTTTTCATGATAACGGCGGGTTCAGTATTCATAAGCTTCTGTATGCCATTGTTTCCGCCTAAGTACTGTTCGACGCTTTCAAATGCCGTCACAGGGTTATGTATTTCACCAGACTTCACAGTAGAGGTTGCGCTTTTCAGCGCATGAATACCGCCAAAATTCTTTTGAAGATTCTGCGTTTGAATGCGGTATTCCATCGTGTCACCTACTTCACAATCCAAAATTCGATCCAAAGTTTTTCGAAACGCCCGCTACCGCTGAACACGGCCGGAGGCGTTCCCGGACATCAGCGTTTCCACTTCCGCCACGGTTACACGGTTAAAGTCGCCGGGCACCGAATGTTTGAGACAACTGGCCGCCACGGCAAATTCCAGCGCGTCTTTCTTCTCTTCATAGTGCATAAGCCCATAGATGAGTCCGCCGGAAAAGCTGTCTCCGCCGCCCACGCGATCCACAATATTCTTGATCTCGTACCGGCGGGAAAGACTGAAGGACTGACCGTCATACAAACAGGCCGCCCAGTTGTTGTGATTGGCCGATTTGCTTTCTCTGAGCGTAATGGCCACGCAGCTCACGTTGGGATAGGTCGCCATAAGCTTCCGGCAAAGCTCCGGATAGGCCTGAACGTTGAGCTCGCCGCTCTCCACATCGACATCCGACTCGATGCCGAGGGATTTCTGGACGTCCTCTTCGTTGGCAATACAGACGTCTACATATTTTACCAGCGTTCCCATAACCTCAGGCGCTGTTTTTCCATATTTCCAAAGGTTCTTTCTGTAATTTAAATCACAAGAGACGGTAAGACCCATCTCTTTGGCCGCCTGAACCGCTTCCAGGGAAAGCGCGGCGGCATTTTCCGACAGCGCCGGCGTGATGCCGGTGATGTGGAGCCAGTTGCATCCGAGCAACGCCTCGCTCCAGTTTATACTGCCGGGCGCAGCGCAGGCAATCGCGGAATCCGCCCGGTCATACACCACCTTGGAGGGCCGCTGGTTGGCGCCTGCCTCCAAATAGTATATGCCCAACCGGCCGCTTCCGCGCGCAACAAAACGGGTATCTACGCCAAAACCGCGCAGCGTCCTCTCGCAAGCGTCTCCAACCGCGTTGTCGGGCAGAGCGCTCACGAAGCGGGAGGGGATACCATAATTGGCCAGCGAAACGGCCACATTGGCCTCCCCGCCGCCAAAGGTAGCCTCCAGCGTCGGAGACTGGAACAGACGCTCTTGCCCCGGCGATTTGAGCCGCAGCATAATTTCTCCAAAACAAGCCACATTATTCATTGAGCAATCCTCACTTTACTTTTGCAAAAGATGCACGGCAAAACCGCCAAATTCGTCATCCAGATACAACGCCGTTTTCCGACCGTTTGTCGGAGAAAATTCATCCATACGGTATCCGCGCTTTTCTATATAATAGATTGCCCGTTCTACATTGTTTGTCCAAATGCCCACATGGCCCATTGCGCCGCGGCCGGGTTTCTTGTTTACCTCTACCGCCTTGCCGGCGAAGAAGGAGGTGTTTCCATTTTTAATCGGAAGGCCAAATGCGCTGCCAAACAGCCCTGCAATTTCAGAAGCTGTCGTTTCAGATTCGGCGTTGATGCCGAGATGCGCGATTTCAAAGCCAAGCATCAGCTCTACGGCCTCTTTGGCCAGTACGCGGATCTTGTCAAACCGGCCCGCCGATACATCTGCTTTGTTACATAGCCATCCACCGCCAATGGCGGCGACGAACTTTTTCTTGGCATAGGCCTCAACATCCTGAGGGCCAATGCCGCCGGTGGGAACAAAAGTCATGTCCCCAAAAGGTGCCGCCAACGCAGACAGCGCGGCAACGCCTCCATAGATATTGGCAGGAAAAAACTTCACTGTACGCAGACCCATATTGCGTGCAGCCATAATTTCTGACGGCGTCACACATCCGGGGATGACAGTTATATTGTTTGCCTGACACCATTCCACGATACCAGCATCAAATCCGGGTGACACAATAAACTGTGCCCCGGCCTCCACACTCGCTCGTGCCTGCTCCACATTCAGCACCGTACCCGCACCCACGATCATCTCAGGGCACGACTGCCGCGCTTCGCGGATACAATCAAGTCCCGCTGCCGTCCGTAATGTAATTTCTATGGCGCCTACGCCGCCCTCCCAGAGTGCTTTGGCGGCAGGTGCCGCGTGACCGGCATCTTCAATCACTGCCACCGGTATAAGTCCTATCTGCTTTAATTGTTCAAGCATCGGAATCATGGCAACCCCCTTTCATTCAACATGGCACACGCGCATTTTAAGCAACGACCAGACTGTATGTATACTTTTGCAACGAAAAATAAGCCATGCTAGTATATTTTTCTGAGGAAAGAGATGAGTTCTAACGGAAGAAATCAAACAGGTATTATCTCATCAAGGTGATGTACCTATTGTATCGTGAATTTATTGCGATGTCAATCTAAATACTTCCAAAGATAATCAATTTTATTGTAACATCTAAACAAATCGTAAAATAAAGTTGTTATATCTGTTTTGTATTCAAACATGAAATTCATGTTTTTCCTTTACAAATCCGACATTTCATATTAAAATAGAGTCTCGTGAAAGAAGGTGCACTATGTCTTATAATTTGAACGCTACTGATTTTGTCTATGATTTAATAGTAAACAAAATAGTAACGCGGGAATGGTTGCCCGGCAGTAAGATTTGGCCGGAGACCAAGCTGTGTCGGCAGACTGGCGTGAGCCGGACGGCCGTTCGGCAGGCGATTGAAAAATTGGCCGCACTGTCCGTGCTGTCAAAGGTGCATGGTTCCGGCACCTATGTGCAGAGCCTACAGGAATCTTCCCTGTCCGGTCTGCCCTTTTTTCAGATGGAAATCGGGGACATCCTTATGCTTCTGGAGTTTCGTCTTTATTTCGAGGTGGGAAACGTGCAAATGTATATTGACCGGGCCACCGACGAAGACATTGCCGCGCTTGAGAAGAATTATGTCAGTATGTGTGAAAGCGCCGACGACCCGGATCGATTTTACTACTTGGACAATGAGTTCCACAATATGATTGCCGAGGGCAGCAGAAATACCTACTCGATTAAGGTATCCAATACGTTTTTTGAGGCCATGGAGCTTAGTCAGATGGGCCTATACAAAAACCTCGGACCGCAATTGGGTGTGGATTGGCACGGATACATATTGGAATTCATCAAAAAGCGCGACAAAGAGATGGCCTCCATCTATATGCGCCGGCACATTGAACTCAATATAAAAGCTCTGCAGGATAAGACTGCGAAACAGGACTGATGCGTAATCGCCGGGAGAATAAACGTCCCGGATTTTTCACAATAGCGCGATAAAAATGACCATGGCCTTCAAGGAAAGGCCATGGTCGTTTTTCTTATTTTTGGGAACCGTTGAGTCAATCAGCACTCACCGGGGAATTTCCCCGGCATAATCTTTTTTTCTGCCGATCGTCCATTGTATTCCCCCGTTTTTTATGATATAATTTTCAAAGTTATACACGCAATTGATGAGGATTTAGGTGAGATTTGTTTCTGTTATGGGTAAAAGTTAGTGTTTTACAATAAAATCATGTTCGAATTTTATCGGCGGACAGAAGAAAATTTATAATGGAGACGATACACAATGTATTCGAAGTTTCTGAAAAGAATAATTGCAATTATTCTTTCTTTTTTTGGGATGATTCTGCTTTCTCCTGTGTTTTTGATTCTGATTGTCGCCATCAAGCTGGACAGCAGAGGCCCGATTTTATTCAAACAAAAACGTGTAGGGATACATAAAACGTATTTCGAGATACTAAAGTTTCGCACGATGCGGGTGGATACGCCGCGCGATACCCCGACACACCTACTCGAAGACCCCGACCGGTACATCACAAAAGTCGGAACCTTTCTGCGGAAAACAAGCCTTGACGAGCTGCCGCAAATGATTAATATTTTGAGAGGGGAAATGGCGATCGTCGGTCCCCGCCCCGCGCTGTGGAATCAATATGATCTGATTGAAGCGCGGGACAAATACGGCGCCAATGACATCTGCCCCGGCCTGACCGGCTGGGCGCAGATTAACGGAAGAGATGAGCTGCCGATTGAGGTGAAGGCTGAGCTGGATGGGAAATATGCGGAAAACATCAGCTTGACGACGGATATCCGCTGCCTTCTGAAAACCGTCGTCAATGTGCTGAAAAGAGACGGTGTGGTCGAGGGCGGCCTCACAGAGCCATCCATCGAACCAATTGAGTCCAAGAAGACGGTTATGAAATGAAAACACAGAAATACGAAAAAGACAGAGGATTACGACGATGAAACTATACGAAAAACTTGTAAGCCGTGAGGAGAAAATTTCCCTGATCGGTCTCGGCTATGTGGGGATGCCCATCGCGGTGGCATTTTCAAAGAAAGCGGACGTAATCGGCTTCGATCTGAATCAAGCCAAAATTGATCTATACAAAAAGGGGATCGATCCCACAAAAGAGGTGGGCGACGAGGAAATTTCAAAATGCGCGGTGGAGTTTACAGCGGAGGAGAAAAAGCTGCGCGGAGCGAAATTTCACATTGTCGCCGTCCCGACACCGGTAAATCCGGATCATACCCCTGAGCTGACTCCTGTGGAGGATGCAAGCAAAATTTTAGGACGCAACCTTGTCAAAGGCTCCGTGGTCGTCTATGAATCCACCGTATACCCGGGCGTGACAGAGGAACTCTGTGTTCCAATCCTCGAGAGAGAATCGGGACTTACCTGTGGTGTCGATTTTAAGGTCGGTTATTCGCCCGAACGCATCAACCCCGGAGATAAGGTGCACCGGCTGGAAAGCATTGTGAAAATTGTCGCGGGGATGGACGAGGAAACGCTGGACACCGTTGCGAGGGTGTATGAACTGGTGGTGGACGCCGGCGTCCATCGCGCCGAGAGCATCAAGGTAGCGGAGGCGGCCAAGGTCATCGAAAACAGCCAGCGGGACATTAACATTGCCTTCATGAATGAGCTGTCCATCATCTTCAATAAAATGGGAATCGATACGCAGGCCGTGCTGGAGGCCGCCGGGACAAAATGGAATTTTTTAAAATTCTTCCCCGGCCTTGTCGGGGGACATTGTATCGGTGTGGATCCCTATTATCTTACCTACAAAGCGGAGCAGCTCGGATACCATAGCCAGGTAATTCTTTCGGGCCGGCGTATCAACGATGACATGGGAAAATATGTGGCGGAAAATCTGACAAAAAGCCTAATTCAAGCGGATGTTCCGGTAAAAAATGCGCGGGTTGCGATTTTGGGCTTTACCTTTAAGGAGAATTGCCCCGACACAAGAAATACACGAATCGTGGACATATACAGGGAGCTGAAGGAATATGGAATCACGGCGGTTGTCGCCGATTCCACCGCCGACAAAGAGGAGGCCCGGCGGGAATATGGGATTGGCCTGGTCGACCGGGA
>JGI994J12354_10000923_pt1 | contig 29967 bp, 29 predicted proteins | sample IntmicLarv3ML3BL_FD_12354 | JGI IMG/M metagenome (IMG submission 12354) | reverse complement strand
CATGGAAGGCGGAAAGCCATCCATGATCCCCTCTGCAGAGGGAACCAGCATAGGCGGTAAGGCATTCCCGTCTTACGTTGCCTTCACACAGGACGGTCAGCTCCTCGTCGGAGAACCGGCAAGAAGACAAGCCGTTACCAACCCGAACGGAACGATAAAGAACATCAAGAGAAAGATGGGAACTTCCGAGAAGGTCAATGTATTCGGCAAAGAATATACACCGCAGCAGATATCTGCATTCATACTTCAGAAGATAAAGAGAGATGCTGAGGAGTACTTAGGCGATACTGTAGAGAAGGCAGTAATCACAGTGCCAGCATACTTCAATGATAACCAGAGGCAGGCAACAAAGGACGCAGGGGCGATCGCAGGTCTCGATGTTGTAAGGATCATCAACGAGCCGACCGCAGCCGCGTTAGCATACGGTCTCGACAAGGGTGCATTGGAACAGCGCATACTGGTGTTCGACCTTGGAGGAGGAACACTCGATGTTACGATAATGGAATTCAGTGACGGTATTTTTGAGGTCATCTCTACGTCCGGGGACACAAAACTCGGCGGTTCCGATATGGACGAAGTGATCACGAAATACATGATAGATGAGTTCAAGAAGGAGACGGGCACAGATATTTCAGGGGACAACATGGCCGTATGGCGTGTCCGTGAAGCTTGCGAGAAAGCCAAGATCGAACTGTCGACGACAATGCAGACCGAGATCAATCTGCCATTCATATCATCCGACGCATCCGGACCGAAACATTTGATCAAAACATTGACAAGAGCGAAACTTGAAGACCTCGTTTCGGGAATAGTCAACAGATGCAAGACGTCGATCGAAACTGCGATGAAAGATTCCAAACTCAAGAATGATGATATCAACAAGATCATCATGGTCGGCGGCCCTACCAGAATGCCGATCGTTCAGAATTTCATCGAGAGTATCGTGGGCCCGAAGATCCAGCGCGGAATAGACCCGATGGAATGCGTTTCAATGGGCGCATCCGTTCAGGGCGCAGTACTGGCAGGGGAAGTCAAAGACGTCCTGCTTTTGGACGTGACCCCGCTTACACTGGGTATCGAGACCCTTGGAGGAGTTGCGACGCCTCTGATCGAAAGGAACACAACGATCCCGACAAGGAAATCCCAGGTCTTCTCAACAGCAGCAGACAACCAGCCGTCCGTTGAGATCCATGTCATCCAGGGAGAGAGGGGAATGGCCGCGGACAACACATCGCTCGGTAAGTTCTCCTTGGACGGTATCCCTCCGGCACCGAGAGGAATGCCTCAGATCGAAGTGACATTCGATATCGATGCGAACGGTATAATCAACGTCTCCGCAAAGGACAAGGGAACCGGTAAGGAACAGAAGATCACAATTGCATCATCTTCAAAACTCAGCAAAGAAGAGATAGAATCAATGGTCAACCAGGCCGCACAGTTCGCTGACGCCGACAAACAGAAGAAAGAGCAGATAGAGGTCATGAACCAATCCGAGACCGCGATATACTCCGTACGCAAATCCCTTGACGAATTGGGAGACAAGGTCACCAATGAAGAGAGAGCGAAGGTCGAGGCCGCGATCACGGACCTGGAAGCTGCACGCGCATCCGGCAAAGCAGAAGACGTGAAAGCGAAGATGGATGCCCTTTTCAAATCAATGGAGCCGATCTCCCAGAAGATCTACGCCCAGGCACAGCAGGAGCAGCAGCAAGCACCTAAGCAAGGCGGAGACGGAAAGGAAGACTTTGTTGATGCCGACTATAAGATAGTGGATGAAGAGTAATGCCTCGGGATTATTACGAAGTGCTGGGCATCACAAAGGATGCATCAACCGACGAGATCAAACGTGCATATCGTAAATTAGCCAGGGAACACCACCCTGACGTCTCTTCCGACCCTAAGGACGTGGCAGAGGAGAAATTCAAAGAGGTCTCCGAAGCATACGAAGTACTTTCCAACGAAGAGACAAAGAAACGATATGATCAGTATGGTCACGCAGGTGTAAACCAGCAGTTCGGCTCGGGCGGTTTCTCTTGGGACAACTTTACACACTTCGAAGACATCAGCGACATCTTCGGCGGCGGGATATTTGACATGTTCTTCGGCGGCGGGAACCGCAGAAAACCGTCAAAGAACGCAGCGAGACAGGGAGAATCGTTACGATATGACGTTGAGATGTCCTTGGATGATGTTCTGGCAGGAAAGGACATCGAGATCGCGATCCCTCATACTTCCAACTGCACGGACTGTAAAGGAACAGGCGGAAAGGGCGGTGACGTTGACGTCTGTAAACAATGCGGCGGAAACGGTCAGGTCCAGTCAGTAAGGAACAGTCCTTTCGGTCAGATGGTATCTGTTTCGGAATGTCCGTCATGCCGAGGTGCAGGTAAAACATTCAAAGAACGCTGTCCTAAATGCAAAGGATCCGGAAGAACAACGAAAACGACGACAGTAAGCGTAAGCATCCCCAAAGGGATCGAGGACGGGATGCGTCTCCGTGTTCAGGGTAAAGGGGACTCAGGATACAACGGCGGGCCTGCCGGTGATCTGTTCGTGGTCGTTCACGTCAGGGAACACAAGAGCTTCGAACGTGACGGCGTGAACCTGTGGACCGAGATATTCACAACCTATTCAAAACTCGTACTTGGCGGTGAAGAAAGTGTCAATACGTTAGAGAAAGAGAAAGTGAACATAACCATTCCCTCGGGAACGCAAGTCAATGCAGTACTGAGGATCGCAGGAAAAGGTCTCACGAAAGTGAACGGTTCCATTCGCGGAGACCTGTTCGTAAGGATCAAGATGGAAGTTCCCAAGAAATTCACCGATGATGAACGGGAACTGCTCCAGAAACTTGATTCCAAGGCGGGATCCAAATCAAAAAGGAAGAACATATTCAAGAAGTAGTTTCAGCCACCTCCTGAATTCTTTTATATACGAAAACAGCAAAATGCAGTCATGGACATTTTTCCGTATGCTCCGAGAGGGCCTCAGCAGGATATCGTTGAGTTTATCCGCGGTGTGACGGAAAGAGGAGGGACAGCAGTTCTCGAATCCGGGACCGGGACCGGGAAAACTATCTGTTCTTTAGCGGGAACACTTCAGAGTACGCTGAACACGGGGAAGAGGTTAGTGTACCTGACAAGAACGAAATCCCAGCAGAAACAAGTTATCCGCGAAGTCCGTCAGATATCGAAGAAAAGGAATGTTGTTTGCATCGGCGTCCAAGGACGGAACGTATCAACGTGCCCGTTCATGAAGGACGATCAGGAACTAGCATCAGGAACTCCGGAAGAACTTTCGCGATTGTGTTCCGATCTCAAGAAAAGGAAGACCGACGGTTGTAAATTCTACAGGCAGATGGATTCTGACGAGGTACAGGAGCATCTCGCATATCTGAGAAATGAACACCCCACTTCAGAAGAGTTCATTTCATATGCGTCAGATGCAGGATGCTGTCCCTATGAGCTCATGAAGAGGTTAGTGGAATATGCTGACGTTGTCGTCATTCCGTACACTTTCATGATGATGCCGAACATCCGTCAACACTTTCTGAACTGGATGAATACAGACATTTCGGACATCGTTCTGATAGTCGATGAAGCTCATAACATTCCTGACTATCTGCGTGAAGTGATGACCTGCAGATACAGTGAGTACGGTCTGAATATGATGGAAAAAGAGGCCAAAGATTGGAATGACCCAGAGGTCCACAATGGAACGTCGGCAACAGACCTCGCATCGGCGTTCAGGGAATGTATTTCCGAAGCGGTTTCTGAATATTTGAACGAAGATGACGGACTCATTCCGCCATACTTCCTGGAAGAAGGATTGATGTCCGCTCTCAGCGTATCGTCAGTGTCATTGAACAAGATGTACCGTTCACTCACCGATCTGGGAGAGATGGTCGCCGAAAGGAAAAGAGCAGACAGAAAGCTCCCGAGATCATATATGGGATCCTTCGGGAGATTCCTTCAGCTGTGGACCGACTGTTCTGAAGAGATGTACGTGAAATTGATAACAGCACCGCCGAACCCCGCATTCGAATCGTATTGTATGGATCCTTACCCCGCGGCAGAACCGTTCAGAGTATGCAGTGCATCGATACACATGTCAGGTACGTTGGAACCGTTATCCGAATATTCTGATATGTTGGGACTCAACGCCGAAACGAGAACGTTCAATTCTCCATTCGATCCGAATAACCTTCTGACAATATATTCCGAGGATGTTTCAACGAAATTCGATGACATCGTAGCAGACAAGGACATGATAAAAAAGCTGGAGAACAAAGCGATGGAAGCAGTTCTTGCAGAGAATCGTAACGCTGCAATATTCTTTCCCTCGTATGTGATGATGGATAATTTCATTACAGACGGGGTCGCCGAGCGTATGAAGAAGAACGTATACTTCGAAAGGAAAGGCTCCGGACAGCAGGAACTCATGGACGAGATAGACAGATTCAGAACGTCAGACAATGGCGTATTATTCGCAGTGTCCGGAGGGAGAGTGAGCGAAGGCCTGGACTTCCCTGACCGAGACCTGGAGATCGCTGTGCTTGTAGGAATACCCTATCCGAAGCCGAATGCTAAACTCTCAGCGTTAACGAGGTACTGCGAACTCCGTTACGGAAAAGGGTGGGAACGTGCCGTCAAGTCGCCGACAATACGCAAAGTAAGACAGACCGTCGGAAGACTGATACGTTCGGAAACGGACAGGGGCGTTGCGATAATATTGGATAAAAGAGCAGCGATGATAAAGGAACTGAACGCACGTGCAGCCGAGGACCTTTGCTGTGAAATTCAATCATTCTTCAGTAAATGATGTGCCGTGAAGGATGGCAGTCAGCAATTCTTTTAAGTAATGTCCACATTCCCAATGCTATGGATATAATCGTAGACGACGCAGTTAAAGAGATGATACTTTCTGAGAAGAAGGATTTCAGGGTATGTACTGCATGCAGCGGCCCTGCACTTGTACCGATAACTGTGAAGGCTCCGAAGAGTTCTGACATAAAGATACCGATAGGCGACAACATTCTGTACATATCTGCAGTTCAGGCGTCGTACATCAAAAGAGTATCAATTGATATGAGATACGATTCAGATAAGATATTTGCGTGCTCTGCACTCAATTATTTCCGCTGATCATCTTTATCGAAGACGCGGAGTATTCGATCAGATCATTGAAATCAAGTGCATTTTGCAGTTCAAGGATCATTTTAGGTTCAGCTTCCGTCACGGGCCGTACGGGAACGACGGAACAGCCTTGTTCCTTCATTATTGATATGTCGTACGTCCCTATTTCCTTCCCGATGGCCTCTATCTCCAGTTTATCGTAACCGATCAGCGGTCTGAGCACAGGGAAATTCAATCCCTCGGACTCCGCCTTGATGTTCTTCAGGGTCTGTGAAGCCACTTGACCCAACGAATCACCCATGACCACTCCGGATGCGCTCATTTTCTTTGCAAATCTTGCTGCAACGGTCATCATGATGCGCTTGCACATGACACACTGATAAGGTCCGCATACTTCTTTTATGGATGTCTGGCTCTTTCCGTGTTCCGCAATGTACAGTGGCATCTCTTTTCCGGAAGCCTTCCTCAACTGTTCGGCCTGTTTGATAACTTTAGAGATGCTGCGGTCGTCAGAATAAGGGCGGTTATCCATGTGCAATAGAATAACATCAGACACTTTGGACATGATGTAAGCTGCAACCGGGGAATCAATACCGCCGGACATAAGGACCACGGTCTTCATGTGTTGTTGAATCTCCCCACTTCAATACCGCCGGAATCCGATCCGACATATTCCTCGTCGTCTTCCATTATCATGCTGTACAGCACTTTGACAAAATCCTTGAGGTCTTTGATCTCTGTTTTGAGGTTCTTTATTTCTTTTTGAAGATCTTCATTCGTAAGCATCTCATATCACTATGTTTCCGTAATCGTCTGCCAGTTTCCTGGGGAAGGAACGTTCACAGTTCGTACAGTAAAGTTGGGTCTTACCCTTTCTGGTAAGTTCTGTCTTGCATGTACCGCATAAGGATTTGATGACACCTAAGTGTTCATCTTTGGTGGTAAGCTGAAGTGACGGTTTCGTTGACATCACTGCTGCGCGTATGACATCGCCTTTTCTGAGCTCTCTGGATACATCGTCCGTATATCCCGGGGAGATCTTTGAAACGTGTATCGTTGCATACGTTTCGTTACCGATCTCACGTAACGTCCCTTCGCTTGCGACCACATCTGCGGTAGCCATTGTCGATCTGATGTCCGCAACGATCGCGAAAACGATGTCGCCTTCTTTCAGAACGTTCGGCGGATTCGGGGAAATGACGCTTGCGGTCATTTCCTCATCATCTAATACAAGTGTTCCGATCTGTGCAGCATATATCTTACCGTCGCTGCTGAACGTCCCGTCCGATGCAAGGTATTCTTCTTCTACTGCAACTTCATCTCCGGGAAAAACTTCTCTCTTATTCATGAAAATTCACCTAATGACGACCATTACTACGTCGATATCCTGTCCTATTTTGTTATGGAATGAGAATGTATGCGGGATGTGATACTTATATCTTTTACGGTAAACGACTTCCCTGCCCTTCTCTTTCACATATTCTTCTAAGAAAGGGAGCGTCTTTTCCATGTGTATCGAATACACAGAACCGCACTCCATGGCCTTGTCCAAGAAAGGACGATCCGCATGTTTGTTCTGAGATCCGAAAGGAGGGTTCATGATCACAGTATCGGCCTTTCTTGCAACATCACGTACATCGCAGACCGTGAACGGAATGTCTGCTCCGAAAGAGCGTGCATTCTCCCTCGCAACATTCACGGCGTTCCCGGAGATATCAAATCCTTCTGTGTCTCCGCCAAGCAGCCAAGCACCGATGGAGAAGATCCCGGTACCGCATCCGAGATCGTTGACCCTCTTTTCGAAAATGTCTCCTTCTGAATATGCTAAAAAAAGAATGTCAGTTGCTATGACGGAAGGGGTGGGGTATTGTTCGAGAGACGGATCTGGGTCATTGAATTTCTTCACTTTTTCAAGCTGTATTTCCAGATCACGTTTCTTCATGATGTTCAGAGAGAGGGTAAGAATATAAAAGGATATAGAGGGGCGTGTGACCGACTTCTTCAGTCTCGATCATTCAGAATATGTGAAAACAAAACTTGACAAAGATAGAAAAAGAAAAAGAGGGGCGCTTGCGCGCCCTTGTTTGTTCAAAGTAATTTGTTCATTACCCTTGCGGCACGTGCATCGATGGTCTCGATACCGGTGACCTTGCTTGCGTATTCTGTAAGGGCGTTGATGTCATTGCGTTCAATGCATTCCAACTTGAACTTGCGGGTTCCGGCCATCAGTTGCTTCAAGCCTTCTCCGATACGGTCATGCCAGTATGTGTACAGACCGACCGCACCCCACGGGATGTCCTTTCCCAGTTTTGCATCAGGTCTGAGGTTCTGAACATTGGTCGAAGAGATGAAGAACTTCTCAGGCGTTGTTCCGTACTGTTCTGCAAATGCTCCGGGAAGTTTTCCGTCATTTGCCATTTTCACGAAGTGTTCGCTCTTCATCACTGCAAGGATGGGGGTCCTGGCCATTGCGATGGACTTCACGATCGGTCCGTCTCCGAGGTCAGACATTGCCATTGCCTTGTACATCTGAGTCTCGTTAACGAAACCGCCTGCGAATGAAATGTCAGGAACGTACTTTCCCTTCTTCTTCAGGATCTTTGCGCATTCCATTACCTGGGCGCACAAATGGATCGTCGGTGTAGACATTTCGTTCATCATCGGCACCGGGGACATACCTGTTCCTCCGCCTGCTCCGTCGAATGTAACGAGATCGAGCTTCGCTTCGGATGCGCACTTCATAGTGAATGCAACGACCTCAGGCTTGTATGCTCCTGTCTTCAGGAAGATGTTCTTGACACCCTTTGACCTGAGCTGATCAATGTCTTCCAGGAATCCCTTTTCGTTAGGGAAACCGACACGGCTGTGTCTTTCGAAGGTCTTGAACGTTCCTGCCTTGAACGCAGCCTGAACATCGGGGTCCTCGGGGTCAGGCATCACGAGGTAGCCGCGGCTCTTGAGTTCCAATGCCCTCTCCAGGGAACCGAGACGTACTTCTCCGCCGATGGCCTTTGCGCCCTGCCCCCACTTCCTTTCGATCACGTCAACATCCAACTTCGATATTGCGTATTCATCGGTACCGCCGCGCTGATCCTCCACATTGGTCTGGAGAACGATCGCACCGGTCTTTCCGTCCCACTGGTCACGGAATGATTCAACACGGAACTTGAGTTCGGGGGACGATTGTACTTTGCCGTTGGAATATACTGCTTCGGAATCCATTCCGCAGATGTTCTCACCAATGACCTGACAGACACCGGTGATGGCTGAACCGACCGCCATTCCTTTCCAGTTCCTCTTTGCTACTGCAGTGGAACCGAGTCCTGCGATGTGGACCGGCAGGTTCATGGGGATAGGTCTCTTTGACCTAGATCCGATAACTGTTTTGATGTCTGCGTTCTCAAAGAAGGCCACATCCGGGTTCGGTTCAATACCCTTCGCGCCGATCAGCTCGGCCATGATCTGGAAGTGCGACCAGTCGATGAAGAAATCCTTGTTGGATGCGGCAGTGCTTGTTCCGAAGTGTTCCGGGCTGGGATACAGCACTTCGCGTCCGCGGAAAGATGACTTTCCAACTTCGCACAATACGTTACAGTCTTCAATACAGATAGGACACATCCCGTTAATGGGGCTGATGTCACTCACACGGGTCTTAGTGCCCGTTGTCGATCTTGCGTTCTCGATATAGTTCATCGTAATCACCAACATGAGTACCTTACGCACTCGTTGATATACGTATATTCATCATACATATAAACTTAATGCTCATGTCCGCAGATTTCAGGAGCAAATTAGACATTTGTCTAGTGCTTTAACTGTTTTAATATACACTTATGCTCACTTGTCTATTTTCTACTTTTTCATCATTCCAAAAGATATGAGTTATGTTTCAAAAATCATGAACGATACGCATCCGAAATGAAAAATGAATGAAAATATTGAAAAAAAGTAAAAGCGCAGGGGCTCGCGCTCGTATGTACGGTTGTCTACTCAAAGAAGAAATGTGATGGGGACTCGGGTTTCGGAGAGAAACAGGATTCGCTCACTTTCTCGAGTTTGGCGTTGTATCTCTCGGGAATGCCGGATAAGAGAGAGCGCATGGTCTTCTCTAATTTCTTCGGTGGCGATATGACACGTGCGTTCAACACTAATTTTCCGGGCGAAGATAAGAATCTTGAACCGTATATGCCATCGACCTGCATCGCCTCGCGGACAAGGGACATCTTTGCTGATGATTCCTTGCAGCTGATTATCACTTTCACGTGAACAATGGAATCAACACCGTATTCTTTGGCCACGCCCTTCATCATATCTGTCGCTAATGCGTACATATCCACCTTATCATCGGGTATGATGTCGTAAGTGCCGGAATACCATCCCAGTTTGGCCTTCTCAAAAGCGAATTTCTTTCCGTCCTCCGGGGTCGGAAGGCGACTGCTGATGCGGTCCGAAAGAATGATGTCAACGATCCTGTCAACGTTCCTGAGGTCCTGTGACGATGTGGAGATGATCTCAGCATCCGGGACGATCCTCTTCACTTCGGATTCGATCTTCTTCACCGTATCGGGGGAAACAGCATCCGATTTCGTCAATATCACCAACTCAGCCTCTTTGATCTGGTGTGCAGGAATGAGATCAACAGTATCTCCAGTCCTTTCCTTATTCCCGGAGAGGATATCCATTGCCCTTATGCAGTCAACGGCAACAGTATACGGAGCAACACTGAACTCATCAGGATATAGCGAACGCAACGGTGCGACGACAGAGCTCATGATGTTCGTGGATGTTCCTATGGCCTCTGCGATGATTATGTCCATTTTACCGGAAACGAGAGTTCTGGCACTTGACACAAAATTATCGAAATTGGTGCAGAAACATCCACCCAATATCTCACGTACATCGAATCCCGCATCCTTTGAGAATTCCGTATCTACGAGAACGTCCCCTTGATCGTTCGTGATCATCGAGACCGATTTATCATGAGAGTTGCGAAGGGTCTTGGCGAGATTCACTGCCAACGTGGTCTTCCCGGCACCGAGGTAACCGCCCATTATGAGGAAACGTGTCTTTCCTGCCATATCCTGATGTATGGAGAATCGATTATTTACTTTATTCTGCGTTCTATTATTTGAAAATCCAATAAACCGTTAAGTGATCAGCTTATCTCGATGAGATTCTTCTTCATAAGGAAGGTACATCTTTCGCACGGTATGGTGAGAACGCATTTGTCCCCTGCGGCTATTCCGCTCAATGCCTTGATAATGCCGCGGTCCAGTGGTCTGAGTTCCGTCCGTTTGTTGATCTCCAGGGTTTCTTTCTCAGCATCCGAAAGTTCTTCCGGTATCACTTTCTTTTCGATAAGCGAATTCACGCAGTATTCGGATTCTTCCTTGGAGCACACGTCGCATCTGCATCCTTTTGTTTCAAGAGGTCCGTATATCTCCGCGATCGGATCGATGATGTAGATCTTGCGATCCTTCCCCATTGCAATGTAAATGCCGTTCTGCTCCGTGGGCATGATATATTCCATCCTAGTTCCGCGGACCTTCTCTTCACGAACGACCTTCCAAAAATCTGCCAGATGGTTGTTCAGTTGGTACACGAGCTGCTGATACTTCACGTCAAGGATATCAGCTAATTCCTGTTTGGTCAGTTCTTTGCCGTTGTATGCCGCTTTGAACAATGTCGTCAAAATAGTCTGGCGTATCTCATGGGATTCCAGCGACATATATGTGGACGGGTCTAGGTATGTAATTTCCATTCTGCAGTTGGACACAAATCAAAAACACATTATTCACATAAAAACTCACGCATTGCATTCTGCAGAAAAAGAAGAGAGAAGTACATTTATTATACACCGCCATACCGGGGCAATATGACGATACGTGAACAGGTCTCAGGTGCCAAGAAGGCATCCATCGAATTAGCTGCACTTTCAACGGAAGTGAAGGACAATGCGTTGAAAGCAATGGCGGCCGCATTGGACAACGGACGCGAAGCGGTCCTCAATGCGAACGCAGAGGACCTGAAGAATACAGACGCGATGTTCAAAAAAGGAGAGATCACACAGGTCCTCGTTGATCGATTGAAAGTGACGGATGCGAAGATCAATGGAATGATCGCAGGCATCAGCGACGTAGTTAAGCTCAAGGATCCGGTCGGTCAGACGTTGGCGTCCATGGATCTGGATGACGATCTCGAATTATATCAGGTAAGTTGTCCGATAGGTGTTCTCGGCGTCATCTTCGAATCCCGTCCGGACGTTGTTCCGCAGATCATGTCCCTGTGCCTGAAATCAGGGAATGCAGTGATATTCAAAGGCGGAAAGGAAGCAGTGGCATCCAATCGTTCATTGTTCGATATTCTGAGGGATGCGGCAGCATCCGCAGGTGTACCGAAGGGTGCGTTCGTGCTGATGGAAAGCAGGGATGACGTGAATGCGATACTGGAGATGGACGAATACATCGATCTGCTGATCCCGAGAGGTTCCAATGAGTTCGTAAGGTTCATTCAGGACAATACAAGAATTCCGGTGTTGGGTCATGCTGCAGGCATATGTCATGTATACGTTGACAGGAGCGCAGATATAAACAAGGCGCTGAATGTCGTACTTGACTCGAAGATCCAATACCCCGCGGTATGCAACACAGCGGAAACGCTGATAGTCCATTCATCAATTTCGGAAAAGTTCCTTCCGGCAATGACAGAACTGTTCGTGAAGAACGGAGTGGAGATAAGGGCCGATGAAAGATCGGCGAAGATCATCGGTAAAGATGCAAAGAAAGCTTCCGTGTCGGACTGGGATGAGGAATACAACGATCTCATCATTTCCATCAAAACGGTAGATTCAGTGAACGAAGCGGCAATGTTCATCAACGAACACGGTTCGGGACACACGGATACGATAATATCAGAGGACCGTAACGCAACAGCAACGTTCGTTTCAATGGTGGATTCCGCCGGTGTTTTTGTGAACGCATCCACGAGGTTCGATGACGGATACCGTTTCGGAAAAGGTGCGGAAGTGGGGATATCCACAAACAAGATACATGCCCGCGGACCGGTGGGAATGGAAGGTTTGATGATATACAAGTACATCCTGATAGGCAACGGACACGTTGTCAAGGATTATGTCGGATCAGATCCGAAAAAATTCAAACACAAAGTAACGAAGAAAGATTTCAAGCTGTGATCATATGAGAAAAGACATCCTTTCCGATATTCACAAGGTAGTGATCAAAGTCGGCACATCATCAATAACCGCAGGCGGTTCGGGTGTTTCGGCGAAATTCATGGATTCGGTCGCCATACAGGTAAAAGAACTGAAGGATCAAGGTAAGGACATTCTCATTGTAACTTCAGGGGCGATCGGTATCGGATTAGCGGCAATGAACGCACATCCGAAGCCGAAGGAGATACCTATACGGCAGGCGGCAGCATCAGTAGGTCAAAGCATCCTGATGCAGAAATGGAACGACAGCTTCCAGAAAGAAGGTATGGTAATAGCACAGATCCTTCTGACCTTGGATTTCTACTCCGACCGCGAAAAATATCTCAACCTGAGGAACGCCATTCAAACGCTTCTCGAACACGATGTTGTACCGATAATCAACGAGAACGATGCAATATGTGTCAAAGAGATAGACGCAGTGTTCGGTGATAACGATACATTATCAGCAATGGTCTCCAGTAAGATGGACGCAGACCTCCTGATAATACTGTCGGACGTGGAAGGCCTCTACGATAAGAACCCAAAACTTCACACAGACGCCAAGATAATCTCAACGGTCACGGAAATAACCGACGAGATAATCGCAATGGCAGGGGACCCGACATCAAAGGTCGGTGTCGGAGGTATGAGGACAAAGATCAAAGCGGCACAGATATGCAGCGAATCAGGATGCAACATGATGATCGCGGGCAGCAACATCCCCGAGGTCATACTGAAAGCAGTTCACGGCGAGGATATAGGAACAATATTTGTCGCCGAGAAGAAAGAAAGGAAGAAGAGTATCTGGATCAAGTCCGCTCACCCCTCAGGGACCCTTGTGATAGATGACGGTGCGAAGAACGCTGTTGGTAAACATCTCAGCCTTCTTGCGGTCGGTATCAAAGCGGTAAAAGGAAGGTTCGACCGCGGGGACGTGGTTGCAATAGAGTGCGACGGGAAGGTCATCGCAAAAGGGATCCCGGATTATAATTCAGAGGACATAGAAAGGATCAAAGGACTGCATTCTGACAAGATAGCCGAGGTCCTCGGGCACAAGAATTATGACAATGTGATACGGAGCGAGAATCTCGCTTTGATGTGATTTGCCGGAAATTCCGCTTTGCGCGGGGTAATGGCACATAAGAAAGAATAATATACACAATATTCATTGTTTGAGCTACACATCCATCGCTATCCGCGTATTTGCTGCTCAACATCCTCCATGGTTTGTGACATCCATAGACCGTTCAAAGGAAAGCGAAGAAGGGAATATGGTGTGATGTGTACTGTTTTTTCTCTTCAGCTTGTGCTGTGCATTTTTTTTCTGATACAGAAGTTTGAAAAAAGTAAGTGCCAGATGTATATCGTCCATGCGTGTTCATCTTCATCAAAATACTTTTTATGATCTGTATTTCCTTTCCCGAGATGCCATTCTGTTCCTCTTTGTAATGATAGGAAGGTTTCCAGCTCATGGACGTTACAAAGGTTGAAATATATCCAAATGTTTGAGTGGGATTATACATCCAACTACAAAGGAGAAGGCTGTAAAACACCGTAACGGCCGCAAGGCCCGTTACGCAGAGAGGTATGATATGCAGACCCGTTCAGCAGTTATCGATAAAGGGCAGAGAATAATGTGCGGAATATGTTCACACGAGTGGGTGCCCAGAAAGGAGGCCGTTCCTTCAAAGTGTCCGAAATGCAGATCTATGCGATGGAATAACCGTTTCGACCCCTCCAGGATATGCAGAAGGTGCGGACACGAATGGATGAGCCGAACCGAAGAACCGTCAAAGTGTCCATCGTGTCAATCCGTGAAATGGGATTCAGAAAAGAGAACATCGGAATGCAGGAAATGCGGTCATGAATGGGTCGCGAAAGGCGATACGATGCCGAGGAAATGCCCAAAGTGTCATTCATCCAAATGGGACTCGGATGCAAAGGAATATGTTTGTCATCAATGCGGAAAGGCCAGAACATTAAAGGCCAACAGCAGACCGGGACTGTGTCCGGTGTGTGACGCGAACATCAGCCTATATCACTGTGTCAAATGTAATAACACCTGGAAAGCATCGCGGGGAAGAGCTCCGAAGAAGTGCCCCTTATGCAACTCCCGCAGATGGGAAAGGTCAGATATCAGATAAGCAAAATTCATAAAATGGTGGGCCCGGCCGGATTTGAACCGGCGACCTCTTCCGTGTGAAGGAAGCGTCATAACCCCTAGACCACGGGCCCGCGCCCCTCGCTAATCATTGAACATATATGTAACTTTTCAAAAAGACCTTAACCCCCTTCTGTATACGGATGGACATGAACACCGGGAACCGGAACGAAGAAGAGAAGATGTTCGAGGGTGCACTCAACTCAGTGCTGCACATGGACAAGAAGGATTATCCTGCCTACGTAGGAGGGCTGATGGTCGCCTCCGGTAACGAGTTCATCGTTTCCAGTCCGGTGGACAAGAGTATAATATTCGGAAGGTTCCAGGACCCGGAAGACGATCTTGCAGACAAAGCCGTCGCAGCGGCACAGACCGCATTCAAAGAATGGTCTAAGACAGAACCGGCAAAAAGAGCAGGGATATTCGAAATGGCGTTGGATTCTGTGAAAAGACAAAGGTACAGATTAGCAGCGGCAGTGATATTCAGTTCGGGCATGACAAAAGCAAGAGCGATAGAAGAAGTGGACATCTTCATCAAGATACTGGAAAGAGAGATCGAGAAGACCAGGAAGATGAAAGGAAAGCCAATGGGAGTGTGGGCAGTGGTCTCAGAATACAACTCCCCCTTTGCAGCTCCGGCCGCATACGCAGCAGCGGCAATGCTTGCCGGTAATTCGATAGTGATGATACCGTCAAAACATGCACCGGTGCCGATGTTCATGTTCTATGACATACTGAGGGCGGCAATGCTTCCTGCAGGAGTTCTCAATCTTGTGGTCGGAAGAAGGAATAAACTTACGGCGTTGCTGACGGACAATGAAGACCTTGCGGGAATAGCTGCAGCAGGTTCGGGAGAGAGGATGGAAGGCCTGATGTTCATCCAGACCAACGACGAATTGAGATTCATAAACGAGATAAAGGGAATGAATCCCATACTCGTCTACAAACCTAAGAACATGGCCGCAGCCGCGGAATCGATATTGAAAAGGGCGTTCTCGTTCTCCGGACAGGACGTATCCGCATGTTCGAAAGTGATCGTGACAGCAGAGGAACAGAAACAGTTCATGGACGCTTTGCTGAAAGCACATTCGAAACTGACGATAAACGACCCCGTTGATGACGGTGTGGATATCGGACCGGTAATATCCGAATTGAAAATGGACGAGTTCCTGCAGTTTGCCGGAATTCTCAGCGACAACGTGATCGCAGGCGGTAAACCGATCAGAACAGAAGCAGACGGTTATTACGTAAAACCGATGATCCTCACAGGGCTTCCGGAGGATCATGAGATAAACGTAATGGATCACAGTCTCCCCATTCTTTCGGTACAATCGGCAGGCGATCTGGAAGAAGCCATGGAAATGATCAACGGCTGTGAATTCGGTCTCTTCTCGGGAATATACAGCAGGGACGAGAACGCCATCAAGGAATTCAGGGAAATTGCATCTGCCGATAACATATACGAGAACGATGCAGTGATCCAAAAGTGTGCATTGAACGCTTACGTTGAGAAATTCGTTAAATGATCAGATCCCGCGGATCTTGACATCTTTGACATATTTCCGGGCGATCTCCGCCATTTCCAGTAACTTTGATTCAGGGTACGGATCGAGTACCGAAAGCGTTTCGTCCAATGTATTCTTGGGCCTGAACTGATGAATGCGGTATTTCTTAGCGCCTTCGATCTCTTTGCAGATATTCTCAATATCTTCCGACTTAACGAATATCGGTGCGACCGTTGTCCTGAACTCATAATCCGGAGCGGAGTTCATGACGATCCTTATGGAACGCCTGATGTTCTCCGTATCCGTCTTGGTTCCGGTGGCGCGATCATATCTTTCGTTGAGACTTGTTTTGATGTCCATCGCAACCATGTCCACCAGTCCCGCTCCTAAAAGGTCTTCAAGAACATCGGGGTGACTGCCGTTCGTATCGATCTTTATCTTCATTCCCAATTTCCGCAATTTCTTGATCAGAGGCAATGTGCCAGTATTGATCAGGACTTCCCCTCCGGATATGACAACACCATCCAAAAAGTCAGAATTCTCTTTGATGTATTCCAACATTTTTCCTTCATCCACACCTTCTACTTTATCAGGATGAAGAACAAGATCGCGGTTGTGACAGTACGGACATCTGAAGTCACAGCCCGTAAGGTAAACCGTGCATGCAACCTTTCCCTCCCAGTCCAAGAGGGTGGTCTTGATGAATCCGCCTATCTTCATTGTGGTGAAGACAGCATCAAGATATTTCATTCTTCACATGTGAAATGGCCAAAATGCACAGTTCTTTCTTTTGTTTCTTGGCTTCTTAAGACCCGAAGAATTATGAAACACAAAGGAGATACTGTATTGGAATGACTAAGTATACGCTTAAAGAGCTAATAGAAATGATAGTGCCGTTAATGCAGCACTATTCCGAAATAGATCGAGCATATATATTCGGCTCGTATGCACGTGAAGAAGCGGATGCTAAAAGCGATGTGGACATCCGAATAGAAGCGGACAAATTGCGTAATATGGATCTTTGTGCCCTTATGGTAAAATTGGAAAGAGTAATAGGCATCCCTGTGGATGTTATTCCAACAGACTCAATACCTGCAGAATACCTCAATGCAATAAAGAAACACGAGGTGTTGGTCTATGAGAGATGATTCCAAGTACATCGAAAGGATAATCAAATATTGTGACCAGATTCAACACGATAGAGAGAGATTTGGTAATGACAAAGAATCATATTATGAAGATAGTAGCTATCAAAGATCTACAGACATGAGTTTGCAGCAGATAGGAGAGACCGTGAATAAACTGTCTGCAGATGTCCTGGCCGAATATGACGGTCTAGAGTGGGACGCTGTGATCGGATTCAGAAATATAGTAGTTCACAGGTATGAATGGATAGATCGTGAAAGAATATGGATGATAATGTGCGATGATGTTCCCAAACTGAGGGAATATTGTCTCACAATCAGTAAAGATATATCTAAACGGAAAATGCAGTAAACCATCCCAAGCATATCTAATATTCAAGAAAATCGATAGGCCCGAAGGCCTGATGTTTAACATTTGTCCTTTTTCAGTGAAAGGAACCAATCTATGACCTTAAGGTCACAAGGATTGTTGACACGCTCGTTGACATCACTCATGGTCATCTTTGCCGGAACAATGACATCCTTTCCGGGAACCCACCCTGCAGGCGTCGATACTTTATCGGAATCAGACTTCTGCAATGCCAAAACGACCCTGAGCATCTCATCGAAGTTCCTTCCCGTGCTCAACGGATAGTAGTGTATGCACCTTATGATCCCGTTCGGATCGATGAAGAACACTGCACGCACAGCTTTTGTATCAGACTGGTTGGGTTGGATCATTCCATATTTCTTGGCAACGTCCATCTTGATGTCGTCGATCACAGGGAAGCTGATCTCCAGACCTTTGATGCCGTTCCATTCGATGTCCTTTATTCTTCGGAGCCATGCGATATGTGCCGATAACGAATCAACGGAAAGACCGACAAGTTCACAGTTCAGTTTCTTCAGTTCACCGGCTCTTGAACCGAAGGTCATGAACTCTGTTGTACAGACAGGCGTAAAATCTGCGGGATGTGAGAACAGGATGACCCATTTTCCCTTGTAATCAGAAGGGAACTTCATGTGTCCGTTCGTCGTCTCACATTCGAATTCAGGCGCTTTGTCTCCGATCAGGGGCAGATGTGTGTATTCTTCCATTTTCTCACCGTGTAAGCATCCGGGTCCGCCGTATATACGGGTTGCTGAGCAACCACGCCGAAATTCAAAAGTATATTTACGTATAACACATCCAGATTCTCAGATGCATAAGGTACGATTCATTTCCGACAACGCAGAGGCCGATGTTCCAGACGGTACGTTGATATCAGAGGCAGCGAAAGCTGCAAACGTGCGTGTAGAACTGCCATGTAACGGAAAGGGAAGGTGCGGGAAATGTGTTGTTTTCGTATCAGAGAAAGAGAACGGAGAATCTGAAAGGGTATTGGCGTGTCAGACCGCAACAACAAAGGATATTTTTGTCAAGGTCCCGAAGAAAGAAGGTTCCGTCATCGCAGCCAACGATCACAGGAAGCTGAAGATCAATGAGCTTTCACCGATCGTAAAAATGAAAGACGGCACCAACTACGGATTGGCCATCGACATCGGAACGACAACGATCGCAGTTTCGATCCTGGACATGAACCACGGTATAGAGCTGTACACAGCAACAGGGGAGAATAGACAGAGGTTGTTAGGGGAAGATGTCCTTGCAAGGATACAGCACGCATCCGAAGGAGGAACGGAAGAATTACGTTCTCTTGTTCTGGAGTCGATAAATGATCTGATAGACGTTTGTTTGGACAGAAGGTGCAACCCGCACAGTGTACGTTCGGTATACGTTTCCGGGAACACCGCAATGACCCATCTGTTCTTAGGAATAGATCCAACACCGATACGTGAGGAACCATATGAGCCAGTCATCCGTGAATCCGAGGTGACCGGAAAGGAATCCAAGCTATTGGTGAACCCCGATGCGAGGGTGATCTGCATGCCTTCGGTATCGGCATACGTAGGCGGCGACGTCACGTCAGATATAGTTGCAGCATCAATGGACATTGACGGGAAGACATCAATAATGATAGACGTCGGAACGAATGGGGAAGTTGCGTTAGGCAACAACGAGATGATGATCGTATGTTCATCTTCGGCAGGTCCGGCATTCGAAGGCGGATCCATAAGGTCGGGAATGTTAGCTCGTGCAGGAGCGATAGACAGCATCAGTATTGTCAACAACGAATTGAAGTACACGGTCATCGCAGGCAAAGAACCCTTGGGAATATGCGGTTCCGGTTTGATCGATCTCATTGCCGAGCTGTTCAAAGCAGGATGGATAGACAAGAAAGGATACTTCACCGAAAGATCGAAATTCGAAATTGAGAACGACGGAGACGAAACAAAATTCATCAGGATAGCGGGAGATGTGATCATCACTCAAGAGGATATCAGCACTATCATTCTGACAAAAGCTTCAATATTCTCTTCGATACGCTCACTTCTGATGAACGTAGGAATGGACATCAGCGACATCGAGAACATTTACATCGCAGGCGGATTCGGTAATTTCATAAACATCGAAAGTGCAATTTCCATAGGATTGTTCCCCGATGTCCCTCGTGACAAATATGTGTACTTAGGGAACGCATCACTAGCAGGTGCGAAATATGCATTATTGTCAAGAACATACAGGAAAAGGATAGCCGAAGTGTTCAAACGCATGACATACCTCGACCTGAGTTCGAACGCGGTGTTCTTTGAAGAGTACTCGTCCGCGCAGTTCCTTCCTCACACAAACATATCATTATTCCCGTCGTCGAAGGGTGAATGAATTTATACTTTTCAGACAATCGCAAACCGATGGACTGGAATTTCTCTACTACGCTGATAGGCTCGCTTCCGTACAACGATCCGAAGAAAGCATTAGATATGGTAACAGACGGAAGGATATCCTGTCCCCTGTGGCCTCAGCTTCCTTCCTTGGGATATTCGGAAAGTATGTACGTACAGACCGGAGAACATCTTCCCGGAATACGTATTGACGAGAACGACAAAAAAATAATCGTAAACGTGTCAGACTACGACCCGACCGATGTATACACCGCGATAGTGACAGAAGATGTGGACTACTTTGCACACTCCGAGAAACACCACAAGGGAATGTACGAATTCTTGAAAAGGGACGTATCGAAATTCAAAGCAGTGAAAGGCCAAGTAACGGGACCCATAAGCGAAGGTCTTCAAGTTCAGGATGACAACGGACGTGCTGCAATTTACGACGAATCATATTCCGAGATAGTAAGGAAAGCCGTCAACATGACCGCAAGATGGCAGGTACGCGAACTGTCAAAGAAAAATAAGAACGTAATAATGTTCTTCGACGAACCTTCACTCACTTTATTGGGATCACCGTTCGCTTCCATTTCCACGGAAGACGCGGTGGCATGGATGAACGAAGCAATGGATGTGCCAGGCTGTCTGAAAGCGATACACTGCTGCGGCAATACGGACTGGCCGATGGTGTTCTCCACGAGCATAGATATACTGAGTTTTGATGCTTATTCTTATGCACACACGTTGGCAATGTTCCCTGACGAACTGAACGCCTTCCTGAAAAGAGGCGGAGTACTTTCATGGGGTATCGTTCCAAGCAGTGACGACGGCATCGAGATCGAAAGTGCAGACACCCTGGTAAACCTTTTGGAGATGAGCATCGATAAGATGGAAGCAAAAGGGATAGACAGAAAGATGATCGCAAGACAGTCAATGCTGACGCCGCAATGCGGCCTCGGCGGAGTTTCCGAAGAGAACGTCAACAAGGTCTTCGATCTTTTACATGATGTTTCGGAGAAGATGAAGGAGTGGTACGGTCTTGAGTAAAGTGATCGCGTTAGCAGGAAAGGGCGGAGTCGGCAAGAGTACGATAGCAACGCAGATGATCAGATCACTTTCCGGGAATGATGTAATATTAGCAATAGACGCCGATCCTAATTCCAACCTTCCGGAGAAGTTGGGAATAGAAACGGAAGGGACCATCGGAGACATGAGGAACGCTTCCGTAGAGGATCCCGATAACATTCCCGCGGGAATGAGCAGACATGAATACATGGCGATGAACGTCCGCAGACTCATTGCCGAATCAAACAAAATAGATATGCTGGTCATGGGCAGACCCGAAGGCGTAGGATGTTACTGTTTCACGAACAACGTGCTGAAAGAATGTTTTGAGGACATAATCCCGAAGTATAAGTTCACGGTAATAGACAACGAAGCCGGCATGGAGCATCTTTCCAGGAAAGTGATACCTTTCGCTGATGTTCTTATCATTGTATCAGATCCGACGCTGATAGGTATCAAAACAGCAGCACGACTGAAGGAACTTGCAAAGGACGTCAAGATATCAGTGAAAAAGACGATCCTTGTGATAAACAACGTAACTTCAGACGTATCAACGCTGGTCAGGGAATCTCAATCACTCGGGTTCGATGCAACAGTGACGATACCTCATGACGACCTGATATCAAAGGCTGCAATGGAAAGTACTGAACTCAACATTCCGAAAGATTCAGAGTTCGGGAAAGCTGTTGAAAAACTCATTGCAATTATTTGATCACTTATTGATGTGTTCTTCCGGTATGTCTTTCAGATACGCGAACGGATCATTGAATCTGAATTTGGTCGATTTCGTTTTACCGGTCTTTTCTAAGATGCCCATCTCCACCAGTTCGTTCAACTTTTGAGATATACGCTGTTCTCCGAGAGGCACCCAGGAAAGTACATCCGGAATCGTGAACCACGATGTTCTTTTGGAACGTATGACAATGGCTTTCGATGCTTCGTCCAGATGTCTCAAGACATTCTTATTTTCAAATTCCCCGGTGGCTTTTGCATAAGCAATATGCAGAGATTCGGAAATGTACATTATCAACGGTTTGTAATCTTGTGTTTGATCCGTGTACCCCAACAGGTCGTAATATGTTCCTAAAGATCCTAAGATCTCTTCCTCAAGTCTGCAGAGATTGGAATTCTTCAGGCCAAGTTCCTGCAGAAGTATCTGGAAAAGGGTTCTTCCTGTTCTTCCGTTGCCGTCTGTGAATGGATGTATGCTTTCAAACTCGTGGAAGAACAGTGTTGCAGTAATGATGGGATCATATGGAGATGATTCCAGCCATGAAAGCACTGATTCAAGTTCATCTTCTATGCTGTTATGCGGACACGGAATCATATATTCGAAACCGTCTTTATCCGCGATCACAGATCCGTGGTCTCTGATCATTCCGGGAATGCCTGCGATACCAGTATTTTTTGTGAGTGACTTGTGTGTCTCCTTTATGGTTTCTGTCGTCCAGGGCATTTTAAAATTGTCTGCAGCAACGTACGAATGAAGATGATTGAGTATCTCCTGCGCAGGTCCGTCTCTCTTTTCCTCATTTCTCCCGCCTTTGAAAAATGATGTAGAGATTCTCCTAACGTCATCTTGCGTCAGAGGGTTGCCCTCGATGGAAGTGGACCAGTGTATGTTTGATGAGCACACATCTTTAACAAAATCGAGATAGTCCCCTGCGGTCAGGATCATTTCATCTAATCTGTAATCCATATTCCTGATTTCGTTGAACCTTTTTCGATAATCAGATCCGAGTTTGATCACCGGATCGAATGGTACCTTCCTTTTGTGCTTGATAGGATATCCTGCCGGTTTGTATGTTGAATACTCGCTGAGGTCCCGTTTGCCATCGAGGAAAACGAATTCATGAAGATCGGTTACAACACCTCTATTACGGTAATTCATTGTATCAATCAACAGGAACTCTGTGAATAATATTTAAAGAATTGCTGATTACAGTAATTTATTACCGTAATAAATTACCATAATTGCAATTACTTCTTCGCGTCAAGCTCTTTCAGGAACTTCGGGATCATCTTCGACTCTTTCGTACCAACGATCACGTCACGCTGTATCATTTCCTGTAATTTGCCGGACATCCTTGCCACAAGTCCCGGAATAACAACTATTCCGTCAGATCTGCTCAAAGCCTTACTTTCCTCGAACGCTTTAGCAACATGTTCCGGGTTGAACTTCCCTGCTGAGTAAGCAGTAAGAACAGACAATCCTTCAGTGTTGACTATCTGCAGCCAAACAGGCATCTTCGATTTCTCGATGTCGGCACGCACTGTGAAGTAAGTCAACGAAAAGTTGGTCGTAAAGAATATCGGCGAATGTTCGTTCGGTTCGTTTATCGGATACATGTCCTGTTTCACTTGGATAGGTACCTGAGGGTCAGTGTAGATATTCTGACGTAACGTGAACAATGGTAATGCTTCGTAACTCTTGAGGTCATCGAATATCACAAGACTTCCGTATTTGAGTGTTGAAATGACCGCCATGGCAACAGCGTACTCACCGGAACCGAGACGGTTGACCATTGGGTATCCGAAGGCTTTGAACTTCTTCTTCAAGGCACTTCGCCTTACTGTTGTCTGCTTCTCGATGCATTGTTTAAGGTTAGATGATGCAGTATCGATAACAAGGTCTTCCACGCCGGCCTTCTTTGCTTTCTCGGTCATGCCGGCCATTTCCTCAAGACTTGAAGAAGATAGTGCCAGCGGTACTGAGAACTCTTTGGCAAGAGCAATATATTGATCGATATTCGATGCGTTTGCGGAGTATATCAAAGGCTTCCTTTCCTTGCTTATCCTGAGTGCTTCCTTCAGCGCATTAACGTCACCGGACTCAAGGATGAACGGTCTGTCCCATATGTCCGAAACTTCCTTTACGACCTTTGCGAACAACGACGGATCGCCGTCGTTCTTGATGTTAACTGCATCAACTTGGAACACAGTACCGACACGTTCGAATCTAAGTTTGTTGATGTAAGCGATACGTTCCTTTACGTCAGAAGAATCGGAAACCGTCAGAGCGTAAGCGGTCGGGTTAACAAATCTCCTTTCGTGACGGTATAACACCGTCTCCCCTCCCATGTCGATCTTGTTCTTACCGCCGAAGGAAACCGTCCTGACAGGCGGTGCGGCCGATTCGTTCAACGTGTCTTTGGAACTTTGTTCGATGTGCGGACAATCCTCGATCTTCGCTTTTTGATTGGCGAGCTGCATCGCAAATGCTAAACAAGTAGGCTGACCGCAATCCTTACAGTTCGTTTTCGGAAGGAGTTTGAAGAATTCTATTGCAGTCGGCATCTTCACTCCTCCGTCAATTCGTCTGCGTAACCGATGACCATATCAGCGGCCCCCGGTCCTCTCATTATCACGATATCAGCACCGGAGACCATTGCTGCTATTGCTGTGATTGCCTCCCACCATGTTGCTCTGTGTGTAACATCTCCCAACGAAGGATCTTCTTCGTTCGTTGCATCACCGACGCTCCATGCGGTCGTTGCGTCACATACTATAGGCATCTGCAGCATCTTGTCGCCGTTCAGCGCAGCTAAACGTATTCTTTCGTTAACTGAGTACGAGTAGTCCAAACCCATTCCGAGAGCTGCCATCAACGGGTCCATTACGATATCCCCCTTCTGAACTCCGAAATCGGAAAGGAGGATGTTCATTTGTTTCGCGAGATTGATATCCAAGTTGGAGAAAGCAAGTACAAGATGGCCGTTGGCCATTGCTGCGGATGATATTTTCTTGTAATCGTCCTCTTCAGCTTTCGCAAGTATGAGGCGGCTGTTCTTCACTGCATTACTGACCTCGGTCAGAACTGCAGTATCAATATCAGGAATGCCGCATCCGCAGACCATTATCGGCAATCCTGTCTTGTCCGATATCTTTTGAACAAGTGCTGCAGCGTCCTTTGGAGATGTACCTTTGCGTGCAGGGTCCGTGCTCAAGAGACGGATGCAGATCATATTCGCACCAAGCGATCTCCACATCACTGCCCAGTCAACAGGGTCTTTCTGCCTTCCGTCGAACATCTTCGCCGCTAATTCAGGGTAATCCGAAAGATCGTCAACAACTTCACCGGCTATCATCGGCCTTCTTTTTGTTGAGTTCTCAAAGGAAAGGAAAGGCATTCCGTCCGCTCCTCCTGCTTTGTGATCCCCTTTCCCGAATGTCGTTTCGCCAATTGCACCGGAATATTTCTCCTTGACCGACGGTATCTCCATGTTATCAACCTCACAAGAGCGGATCCAAGTAAAGCGCAGGATGATCCTTTTCAGCCATCCATGCGATCAATCCTTCAGCATCTTCAGTCATCGTTTCGTCAGCGATCTTGTCCAGGAGATCGGGAACTCCTAATTCCTGTGATCTCTTTCTGAATTCTGATGCGATGGAATCTTTCAGATGCTTGGGCATCCACGATATTCTCAGGATCCCGTTCTCTGCAGCGATGAACTTGTCGCTAGTGATATATTTTTTCCCTATACCCATGAACCCGGGCGTTTGTCTCCCGCCTCCGATCGATCCTGCAAGGGAAGAGAATTTCATTCCCACAGGCGTCATTCCGGTGTATTCACGATCCACAAGGATAACAGACTGCATATCGATCATCATTGCTGCAATGACCTCAAAGCAACCGCACGAGGTCATAGGAGAATCCATCAGACTGTATAGACAGATGCGATCAACGGTTCCGTGGGAATTGTTCCTGACGATGTCATTGATGCCATCCCATTCCCCTTTCTTTTCGTCGACCGCGGGACCTTTTTGGAAAGGTCTGTTCGGACCGTTAGGTGAAAGGTCGAAGCTCGCTTTCGCGTCTAACCAGTTTATTGCACCGCATAATCCCAAGCGTTCCGGCGTAACGATGCAAACGTGATCCGGAGCGAACGACTGACACATTGTGCATGTGTAGTAAGTATCAACGAGATCATCCTTCAATCCCCTCATCCGTTCGTCCCTTGATTCGTATATGAGAACTGCTTCCTTCAGTCTCTTTTCAAGTTCTTCGGAATCTGTTATTACCGTAGCTTGAACTCTGGTGACGATCTTTCCGAACTCTTCTTTGATCTTGTGTACGAGTATCCTTCCGAGATCAGTTAACGTAAGGCCGGCCTTCTTGCCGTTATCCGATATCCGTAACCAATTGGAGTTACGCTGTCCCGCATGCCAAACACCTTCCGCAAAGTTCATGAAATGGTGAATGTGGCGTTCCATGACAGCCTCAAGGTCAGATTGCATATCTTTGCCGTAAACTTCTACGATCAATCCTAAAGGAATATTCGAACCTTTTTCAAACGAATCAATATCTTTGCCGATAAGTTTCACGTTACCGTCGACTATGTCCCTTTCTCCTCTTGACACCAGTAATTCGAATGACCTGCTTTTATTTCCGCCTGCTTCCACGTATGTTTCAGGTTTTCTGATGAGTTCGCCCTCGAATGCCGGCCCATAGCTAACGGGAAGGTCCATTGGTTGCAGCGTAACGATAACGCCGCGTTCTTCTATCCCTGCTTGGATCATCTCTCCGTGAACGGTCCGAACGGCAACTGCTCCGGGGATCTCGGGAAGTTTCTGGTCTGAGACTATAACTGCACTGTGAAGCAACGCAGCAAACGCGAATGCAGCATCCATATCTCCAAGACCTCCGGTTTGGATCACGACCACTTTCGGTCTCTTTGAAAGGTATTCTTTCAGCCTTGTACTGTCGCCCGGCTGAACGCCGCCAAATGTCAATGCGGCACGTACCGTAAAGTTCAGCGCGTGTACGGTTCCGGTAAGGTCCCCGAGAGGATACAGCATGCGGTCAAGACCCATTGCTATTCCTTCTTTTCTCATGATCTCAGGATAAGAGCCAGATGCTAAGATTATCATCCCTTTGGACTGACAGTCGCGGACCATTTTCACTACATCGGTGTTCTCTCCGCCCAAGAACACGATCGCTCCCGGGATGGTCTCGTCGACCAAGCTCAAACCTAATTCCCTGAGGGTCCTGTCAGGAACGAAACCGTCCCCTTCTCTGCCCTTCAAGTACGTTATTGATTCAATGATCTCTGCGGCATACATTGCGTTCTCGCCGGCAATGAATCCCGCTTCCAATGAAATGTCATCTGAGAACGTAAAACCGGAAAGAAGCTCGATAGCTTTGTTCACATCCATATCGATGATGCCTTTCCACCCGCACAGTAACGGCAGTCCGTAAGCTGTGTCGGGGTATGTCAAAGGAACATTGCCCATTTCTTTTTTCACGGAATTGACCAATTTCGATGCAATATCCGTAAGGCCTCTGGAGCCTCTTACGGCCATCTTTATGAGTTCCTCTGTCCCTATGTTATTGCGTGCGGCAGTGATATTCACAAAATCCTTGGAAAGGCCATATTTCTCGAGGTCCTTCATTTCAGTTCTTTGTACTCCCTGAGCTCGAATATTCCGTTCATGCTCTCAAGTCCGTCGACAACGCAATCCTTGAATTTACTAATGGTCATGCCAGTATGTCCGAGGTCTGCGACCATCTCAATGGACATCGTCTGGTAGCATATCTTGACCTTACTGAACACGCATATCAGATTAACGCCTTTCGATGCGATCGAACCGACTATCTGGCCGATCGATCCCGGGCAATCGGGAATGTCGAATGACATCTTAACGAGTTTCACATCTTCTTTGAAGAATGTCACGGACAGTATCCAGGATTCAGGATCGATGGATATCATCACTTCAGAACCGTTGAATTTTCCCAAAATGTCGAGGTATTCCCTTCCGATATCTATCGAACGGTCCTTGAATACCATCGGTGCACCTCTTCTCACCTCGGTCTTGTTTTTCGATGCTGAAGTACTGAACACCCTTCCGACGTCTGCCGTCTTGATATCAATAAGATTCAATTTCGATACCGACGGGTCATTACCTTCCTTCAACTCTGAGAACTTTTCTTTGATTATGTCAGCTTCACCGGCAAAGCTCAGATCAACTAACATCTTCCATATGATGACAGTATCGGAAATAGCGTTCTGTGATATCGAGTTGAGAATATTGACGCTTCTCTTCCCAAGGAATTCCGCAGCCTGTGCAGTTGCTCCCGGGACGTCTTGCATATAGATCGTAACGTACGTAAGCGTACGATAATTCTCCTGAGGATACATGGAAAGTATCAGTTCATATTCCTTAGGACCTTCGTCGGAATATTTGAACAATGTACTGTAAACAAATCCTCCGTCCACAAGTCCCATAACATCAGCGAGTCTTTCGCTGATCTTTACATTCGGACCCTGAGCTTTCGTGAATTCCCATGCTTTCATTGGTATCGTACGAGGAATAATGTTCAATCATATATCTCTTATCAGCTGTCGTTCTTTACGGATTTTAAAGGAAGGGTCCAAACGGGCTGTTTCTTGCTGTCGTGGAGGATGTTCTTACGAATGTTAGTGAAACAACCGTCATCGTCAGTGAACATTTTGTTCATGTTCTCGATGTTCCTTTCCGAAATAATTTCCAAAGCGGTTCCGTTCACGGCCCTCCGCAGCAGCCGCAGTGCTTCCGATAAGTGTTCGGCGGCACTGTCCAAAAGATAAAGACGTTCATCGGTCGAAAGGAAGTTCTTCTTAGGTCTTGTGAACGTATACCGTTTAGGAACGTTCTTACGTGCTCCGACCGAGAACGGGCACACGGTACACTTCCGTTTTATCTCACGAACATCTCCTTCCAATGTCTTGTTCATGATCGGGGTCATCTTGTTGCTGCAGACCGGACAGACATCCGGGAATTCTGACAAGTCCGTTTCCAAATATTTTATGGAAACATCGACGAGATGTTTGTTTATCGCAACAGTACGAATACGTTCTTCGCTGACCTTGTATTCCCTTCCGTCCTTCTCTAATTCCTTACGTACAAGCCTTGTAAGCTCGGCTTGAGACTTCACGGCATGATTCTGATACATTACCGTAAAGATCACGTTGACCAGGGTTTCCTCGGAAGGGATCTTGTACATCATGCCACCCAAGCAATACAGATATTTTACACCTCCTTCCGAAAAATGAATTAAATAATGGTTCGTATTCGGGAGTATCACGCGGGGGTAGTCAAGTTGGCCAACGACGCAGGACTTAAGATTCTGTCCTTAGTGGTTCGAGGGTTCGAATCCCTTCCCCCGCACTATCTCCTGTTCTGACGGTTTTCCATTCTGCTTTGAGCAGATATATGTAGGTTCTAGGCCATTAACAACCATGAATCTGCTCGGAGAATGGAACAAAGGTATCGAAGAGGTCACTCGCGATCTGTACACAAGATACAACTCTCTGAGGACCGTCATTGGTGTCTTGATAGGCATCGAGATAGCGATAATGTTCCAAGTTATCTTTTTCATTCAGGATCACGAAAGCAGATTCTACAGCGATCTCGGTATTGCCATAGTGTTGTTCGCAATATTGGTGATCATTCTGCTCTTTGTCAAAGAGATAGACGATACGTCAGAATTAATGTCGGTCGAGAAATTGATGAACGAGGAAAGAAACCATACAATGGTGACCAGCATAAAGAAATGTACGACATTGGAAAGTACATGTCTCAAGTTGGAAATGGTAATTGTCCTGAACATGGCGTTGTTCGTGGTCGGTGCAGCGTTGGTAATATCCGATTTTATAGGATTGGTCGCGACCGTGGTCGCTGCACCGTCCTTGTATCTGTATTTCATTTTGCTCAGGCTCGGTAAGAAACTCTCAATTATGAAGGACGGGCATAGAAAGATAATCGAGAACATCGTCGAATCGTTAGTGGAAGCGAAGGAAGACATGACCGAAAGCAATACAGAATGATAGCGACATCATTCAGCATCATTCTGAACATTCTCTTTCTTACGTCTAGGATCTATTCTCAACAGTACGTTAGCGACTAGTGCCAGCACCGGTAATTCGATAAGCGGACCGATAACTAGGACCAATGCGATCAGCGGATTGAATGGGAACGCGATAACGGCTATTGCGAGGTCTAACGGCGAATTCCTTGCCAA
>JGI994J12354_10000922_pt1 | contig 29998 bp, 23 predicted proteins | sample IntmicLarv3ML3BL_FD_12354 | JGI IMG/M metagenome (IMG submission 12354) | reverse complement strand
TAAAAAATAGCACGTTCATCGTTATCGTCAAACTCATTTCCGTCATCATCTGCCACCATCGCTTTACGATGAAAAAAATCCTCATTATCAATAAAATAAACCTGCATGCGGGCTGATTGTATTGAAGCAACCTTTATTATTAACGGATGGTCTGTATCATCAATTATCAAATTCATTCCCGAAAGACGAATAACTTCATGTAACTGATTTCTTCGTTCGTTGATATTTCCGTAACGGGGTACGAATGTACGTATTTCACGGCCTTTTTCCTGTATGCCCTGAGGCAAATTTCTACATATCTTAGAAATTTCTGTTTCCGGTAAATACGGTGTAATTTCTTGAGTAATAAATAATATTCGTTTAGCCTCCATTTTTATTTGAAATAAAATCGGCACAAAGATAATAAAAAAAAACGGTATAATAAGCAAATAAAACAACAATGATTATGCAAAACGTTTAAAATTAGTATATTTTTCCGCCATAAATTTGCGGTATTTTCTTTTTTATTTTGTTGCTTTGCAGTCGAAAAACAATTGACAATTGACAATTGACAATTGACAATTAAATATATTACAATGATTATCATACATAGTATCAACGAATTACAAGCTTTATTAAGCGAAGAAAGAAATGCGGGTAAAACCATCGGGTTTGTTCCGACAATGGGAGCGCTGCACAAAGGGCATATTAGTTTGGTCGAACGTTGCCGACATGAGAACAATATTTGTGTTGTCAGTATTTTTGTTAATCCTACGCAGTTTAACGACAAAAACGACCTGAACGCTTATCCGCGCACAATGGAAAAAGATTGCGAAATGCTCGAGCCGGCAGGATGCGACATTGTTTTTGCTCCTTCTGAAACAGAGATGTATCCTGCGCCCGATACGCGCATATTCAATCTCGGCTCTGTCTCGGAGGTGATGGAAGGCAAACACCGCCCCGGTCATTTCAACGGTGTGGCGCAGATTGTCAGCAAGTTATTTGATGCAGTAATGCCTGACAACGCATATTTCGGTGAAAAAGATTTTCAACAAATAGCAGTAATACGGGAAATGGCAAGACAACTTGAGCAGAAAGTTAATATAGTCGCATGCCCTATTATTCGCGAACACGACGAACTTGCAATGAGCAGCCGTAACTCGCGCCTCACGTACGAACAGCGCCAAATAGCACCCGCAATTGCTCGTACATTAAAAGAAAGTTGTACCTTTGCACCATCAAAAAGCGTACAGGAGATTAAAGATTGGGTAGTAAATACCTTGAATAACATACCTTCTTTGCGCGTAGAATATTTTGAAATCGTCGACGGAGATACTTTACAGCCTGTAATCTACCTGAGCGAAACAACCTCTCCCGTAGGATGCATTACCGTCTTTTGCGGTGAAGTAAGATTAATTGATAATATTAAATATTGAGAATAAAAATGACTATTGAAGTTTTGAAATCCAAAATCCACCGCGTTACGGTGACAGATGCCAACCTCAATTATATAGGCAGTATAACTATTGATGAAGACCTCATGGATGCAGCAAATCTTATCGAATTCGAAAAGGTTCACGTTTTGAATAATAACAACGGAGAGCGTTTCGAAACTTATGTCATTAAAGGTGAGCGCGGCTCCGGTGTGATATGCCTCAACGGAGCGGCAGCACGAAGAGTGCAGCCGGGGGATATAATTATTATTGTGTCGTATGCACAAATGGACTTCGAAGAAGCAAAATCATTCAAACCTACAATTATTTTCCCGGAAACGGCAACGAATTCAATTGACAATTGAACAATTGACAATTATAAAACACACGTTGTTCCGGATTACACGTTGTTCTGCAACTACGTTGTTCCGGATTTGTAATCCGGGTGCATTTAATGGAAGATTGCAAATCCAATGCGACGAAAAGTATTTTTCACTTTTCACTTATTTATGAGGGCATATTCAACAAAACATATATGGAATGTCAGCTATCCGATTATCATCGGATTGTTGGCACAAAATATCATCAATGTTACGGATACCGCCTTCCTCGGACGCGTTGGGGAAGTTGAGCTTGGCGCTTCGGCAATAGGAGGTATTTTTTATATCTGCCTGTTTACCGTATTTTTCGGATTCAGCACCGGTGCACAGATAATAATCGGGCGTCGCAACGGAGAAAAGAACTACAAAGCAATCGGCCCCGTGATGATACAAGGTTTTTTCTTCCTTATGGTTCTGGCGGTTGTCCTGTTCATTCTGTCGCAACTTTATATGGGAGACATAATGCGTTTGATGATATCATCGGAAGCAGTTTGGGAAGCGACAATGACATTCCTGTATTGGCGTGTGATCGGATTTTTCTTTGACGTTTTCAACGTTATGTTCCGCGCATTTTATATAGGTATAACGAAAACTAAGATACTGACTGCAAATGCCATAGTAATGGCCGTAACAAACGTTATCCTTGGCTATGCCATGATTTTCGGTGAATTAGGTTTCCCTGAAATGGGTATAAAAGGTGCAGCCATAGCGTCGGTTATATCGGAATTGGCATCCACATTATTTTATGTCATATACACATTATATAAAATAGATTACAAAAAGTACGGTTTTAAACGTATGAAATCAATTGATTTCAACCTGCTAAAGCAGGTTTTGACAATTTCCATTTATACAATGTTCCAGTACTTCATTTCAATGAGTACATTTTTCCTTTTTTTCATTATAATTGAACGTCAGGGTGAACATTCGTTGGCAATAGCAAACATCGTGCGAAGCATATATATAGTGATGTTCATACCTCTCAATGCACTCTCGGCCACATCCAACACCCTTGTCAGCAACATTATAGGCGAAGGGAAAGTAGGTGAAGTGATGCCTCTCATACGTCGTATTTCTAAACTGTCGTTCATCATAATGTTAGCGTATGTATCATTATTATGCGTATTTCCACGATATGTACTATCAATTTATACAAATAATGCCGCTCTGATAAGCGAATCTATCCCGTCAATATATGTAATCTCAATAGCCCTGATAATAAGCTCCGTAGGAAGCGTATATTTCAACAGTGTCTCCGGCACCGGCAATACAAAGTCTGCATTGGCGCTCGAATTGATTGTTTTGGCGTTATACACCGGTGCAGTTTATTTCATTGGAATAGAGTTGAAACAACCTGTTCATATCTGTTTCTGTGTGGAGATTTTGTATTTCGCGGGAATATTTATATGCAGTGCCCTATACCTCCGATTTGCCAATTGGCAGAAAAAGAAAATTTAATTACATTTGTACCGGAAACAAATTTCTTAAAAAAATGCTTATGACAACAAATGATTATTTAAAGATTTTATCAAATTTCAAAATTGAAGATAATGTAATTAATGCTGAACCTTTCGGAAACGGACATATTAATGATACTCTGAAAATAACTACCGAAGCAGGAGTTGATAAGTATATCTTGCAGCGTATAAACCACAATATCTTCAAAAATGTTGAGATGCTGCAGAATAATATCAGTATTGTGACTTCGCATATAAGGAAAAAACTTGAGGAGCGTAACGAGACGGATATCGACAGAAAAACGCTTACTTTCCTGTCTGCAAAAGACGGAAAACAATACTACCACGACGGAAAAAACTACTGGCGCGTATGCCTGATGATTCCTGACAGTAAAAGCCTTGAAGAGATAACTCCGGAACTGTCGTATGAAGCAGGGAAGGCCTTCGGAGACTTCCAGTCCATGCTTGCTGATATTCCCGAAGGCACTCTGGGAGAAACAATCCCGAACTTCCATAACATGGAATTTCGCCTGAAACAATTCAGCGACGCTATTAAGGATGATGCGGCAGGACGCCTTGCCGGCGTAAAAGATATCGTTGACGAAATCGAAAAACGTGCCAAAGCAATGTGTATTCAGGAAGAGTTGTATCGCGAAGGAAAGCTCCAAAAGCGTATTAATCACTGCGATACGAAAGTTAACAATCTTCTGTTCGATAATAATACAGGTAATGTTTTATGTGTAATAGACCTTGATACCGTGATGCCCGGATACGTACTTTCCGACATAGGCGATTTCATCCGCACGGGAGCAAACGCAGGAGCCGAAGACGATGAAAACTTAGATAATGTTAATGTAAAAATGGAGATTTTCAAAGCCTACACACGCGGCTACATGGAAACGGCAAAATCGTTCCTCACCCCATTAGAAATAAGCTTCCTGCCTTACGGAGGACGATTACTCACCTATATGCAAACAGTACGCTTTTTTATCGACTACCTGAATGGTGACACATACTATAAAATACATCATCCTGAACATAACCTGCAGCGCACAAAAGCACAGTTCAAGCTGCTTAAAAGCCTCGAAGAACATGCTGATGAGATGGATGAGTTCATGAAAACATGGTTATAAAAAAAGCGACATAAGTCGCTTTTTTTTATTGCTTATACCTCTTTTTCAATCTTATAACGATTGCGGTTAGGTGAGTTGCGTGTAATCAGTTCGCCGATAAATCCTGCAAGAAACAGTTGCGTTCCGACAATCATTGCCGTGAGCGATATATAAAAATATGGTGAATTGGTTACTAACGGCCGTAAGTCGCCGTCGATAATAGATATAAGTTTTGCCGTAAGTACAATTACAAGAGCTATAAACCCTATAAAAAACATGATACTGCCAAGAAAACCAAATATATGCATCGGTTTCTTGCCGAACTTTGAAGTAAACCAAAGAGTAATAAGGTCAAGATAGCCGTTGATAAAACGGTTAAGTCCGAACTTTGTCGTTCCGTACTTACGTGCCTGATGCTGCACAACTTTCTCCCCTATCTTATTAAATCCGGCAATCTTTGCAAGATATGGCATAAATCTGTGCATATCATTATATACCTCTATATTCTTGACAAGGTCATTACTGTATGATTTCAAGCCGCAGTTAAAATCGTGAAGTTTGACACCTGAAAATTTACGTGCAGTGGCATTAAAAAGCTTTGATGGCAGGTTTTTTGTCAGTTTATTGTCGTAACGTTTCTTTTTCCAACCTGATACAAGGTCGTATCCGTCTTCTTTTATCATTCGATAAAGCTCCGGTATCTCGTCAGGACTGTCCTGCATATCGGCATCCATAGTAATCACGACATCGCCTTGAGCGCGCTGAAATCCGCAATGAAGTGCAGGTGATTTACCATAGTTGCGGCGGAATTTTATACCTTTTACCTCGGGAGCCTTTACACTCAACGATTCAATAATATCCCACGACTCGTCCGTGCTGCCGTCACTTATGAAAATAATCTCGTACGAGAATTTATTTTCATCCATAACACGCTTTATCCAAGAATATAATTCGGGAAGCGACTCTGCTTCATTATACAAGGGAACTACGACTGATATATCCATCCTCATTTATTTTAATGTGGCAAAGATAGTGCAAGCCGAGCGCAATACAAGGCAAACTTGTTTGATTTTATTGCCGAGGCGCAGCCTAACTTCGCTTTTTGTGGCAAAGATAGTGCATTTTTTTCATTTTTCATTCAAAAGCTCCGCTTTTGCTATTCACTTTTAAGCGTTTTCACGGGATTAATTGATGCGGCATACCAACTTTGCAACGTAATTGAGGCAGTGGAAAGCAGCAATACCAGCAGTCCGGATAAGGCGAAAACCCACCAATCTAAAGTAGTTTTTTTGGCAAAACTTTGCAGCCAGAGGTTCATCACATAATATGACACAGGTATAGCGATTACAAAAGCTATTCCTATCCATATCACAAAGCGTTTGTTCAGCATACTGATAATATTGCGGGGAGTCGCCCCATTGACTTTACGTATTCCGATTTCCTTTGTCTTTCGCTTTATTACAAACGACATGATGATTATCAAACCCAGATTGGCAATTATCAGACATAAAAGGGAGAAAATACGCGTCAGTGCCTCGGCATTCAATTCGTTGTGATAGATGCGGCCATATATATCTTGCAGAAATGAAAAATTTGCGGGATAATCCGGGTTTATCTCGTACCAAACACGGTTGAATGTCTTTAGTGCCTGCTCTTTGTTTTCGGGTGACAAATAAACCATGATACAATGCTGGAACGCTTTGCGCTGCAATATTATCAAAGGCGCGGATTCCTCGTATGTCGTCGTATAATTAAAATTATCAGTTACACCTGCTATTACTCCGTTATTTATGTAGCCTACACCTCCTTGATGTGTTACAACCAACCGCTTTCCTACAGCTTCTTCGGGAGTACCGAAACCAAGAAGTTGCGCAGCTTTACGGTTGATTATATATTCTTCTGTAGCCGAAGATGCAGGTTTACCGCCAAAAAAATCAAGAAGCATCGTCTCTTCTTCCTCATATGTTCGCACAGTTTCCTTAAAAACAGTCCCGGCAACAGGTTTTATATTAAAAAACGGAAAAAAGTCATTTCCCACAACCAGCAACGGAACTAACCTTCCTTCATCCTCCCCTTCATTCTCTGTCCGAATTTGCATACCATCGCGTATAGCAGAACCGGGAAGTTGCATGGCAGAAGTCACCATCTTTATTTCGGGGTACTTCAACAATTCAGTCTTCAGTAAGTCATATCTCTGCTTGATTATATCCGGTTGCTCAGTCATAACAAGGATAGAATCCGTCCCCCCTCCTACTTGTGAAGTCTTTATCATATTTATCTGCTTCGTAATGCCAAAGCTGATAATTACAATGAACATTACAATACAATACTGCGCTATCAGCAGGTATTTCACTTTCGACAATGTAAAATTGGACGGCTGCACCTCACTCTGAAAGCTTTTGAACAATGTACCCGACAAACCGGTAATAATAGGAAACAGTGAAATTCCAAGAACTATAAGCAAAAACAAGACAGATAATAAAATAATGTCTTTTATTGTCAGTATAGACATCAAATGTATCTGAGGAAATACAAAGAATGAAACAAGCCCGCCAACCAGAATTGAAACTAACCCCAAAATAAGCGCCGACAAACTTTCATCTTTCATAACAACGGACGATGAAGCGCCATTAAGTCGTAATAATTGGTAATATTTGCGGTTAAAAGAGAATATCAACCCGGCATTAAGCCACAGGTTGAACAATACGATAAGCAGCAAAAGCATATTCGCCCCCGCGATGAGGTAAATATAATTTACATTACCGTTAATATTCAGTTCGCGAAGCACACGGCTATGCAGGTGGATATCAGTAAGTGGCATAATAAAAGGAGACGCTTTCATTGGGTTATCCTTATATTGCTCTTCCATCTTTACCGCTAAAGCGTCTTTCAGCGTATTTATATCGTAACCGGGGCGAAGCAACAAGTAAACATAAGCCCACCACTCCACATCATCAGGCAGATGAACAAGCAAATCAGTACGAAAATGTGAGTTTTCGGGAAAATCTTCAAAGATACCGCTTATTATGCCGTTCGACTTTTTATACGAACGACTTGACAGTGTAATTTCTTTTCCTACGGCATCCTCTTCGCCAAAAAGTTTTCGGGCATAGCTTTCGCTGACAACTATTTTCTCGGGAGCATCAAGAACACTGCTCTTTTCTCCATGCAGCAATTTATAGTCGAATACTTCAAAAAAATTGGATGTAACAATGAAAAAGTCATTTATGATTTCCGGTTTTCCTTCTTTTTCAATTAATCCTGTATTAACACGTTGCATCAGAACAACATCCTCAATATCGGGAATATCATTTATTACAGGACTCTTCTTTGTAATGCCATAAATACGTCCGTCCACATCCTCGTCGCCATACCGGATGGAAAGACGAGCTATACGGTCGGCATTTTCATGAAAACGGTCATAACTCAACTCTTTCTTTATGTAAGCAAAAGAAAGTAATAAACACAAAAAGATAACAGACAACCCCATCAGATTAACAATCCGCAGGTACTTACTTTTTTTCAGACGTCGTAAAAACATAGTTCAATTATTAACACAATAACGTATTTTTCAATCAAATATCATGCCATATCACAAATAGATTAATATTCAATAAAATACCAATACCAACAATTCCAGCAGTGTCAAAAAAATTGACACTGCTGTCAATTTTTTTGACACAATTATTAATAGCCGGCACAGATTACCACAGGCACTGATTTGCAGTTTTGATGCAAAACCGGAACAGAATCCGGGTAATGTTAATTAAAAGTATTATCTTTGCTTCAAGAAACATGGTGAGACACACTAATAACAGAGTATTAACAATATATAAGTGATAAAATGAAAAATATCTTAGTAGCGCTTTTCTTCTTTGCATTTACCTTCAGCGCAATTTCTCAACAGCCTATCTCGTCGGTGCAAATTGACAAAATTACAGAAAAGGCAATGACAACTTTCAATGTTCCGGGGATGGCTGTTGCTGTCATTAAAGATGGTAAAGTGATTCATGAAAAGGGATATGGCGTAAGAAACATGCTCAAACCGGAAAAGGTTGATGAAAATACCTTGTTTGCCATAGCTTCCAACACAAAAGCCTTTTGCGGATTCGCCTTGGGAATGTTGGTTGACGAGAAGAAGATTTCCTGGGATGATAAAGTAATAGATTACATACCGGAATTCAGGATGTATGATCCCTATGTGACACAGGAGGTTACGATACGTGATTTATTGAGTCATCGCGCAGGTTTGGGCTTGGGAGCGGGGGATTTAAGTGTTTTTCCCCACGGAACCGATTTTACCGTTCAGGACATAATCGGCAACTTAAAACATCTTAAACCGGCATCCGGTTTTCGTTCCAAATACAATTATAATAACCAAATGTTTATTGTTGCCGGAGAANTTGTNGCGAGAGTTTCAGGAATGAGTTGGTTTGATTTTNTGGAAGAGAAGATAATGAAACCTTTGGAAATGANTGCTTCGGCCTCNGACCTGAACCGCTTAAAAGATANNTCCAANTTATATACGCCACATGCTGAAATAGACGGNATCTTACAGACTGTGGAAAGATACAATCAACCTGCAATAAGTTCNGCAGGAGGAATAATCGCAAGCCTTCATGATTTAACAAAATGGGTGACTATGCAGTTAAACAACGGCAAATACGGGAATGGCCTCGAAAAAAGTCTGATAAGCGCTCAATCTCATGCCGAAACATGGCGTCCGCAAATATATACCGGTGGTTATTACATGGCAAACCCCGTTTCACCCGGTTCATACAACACCCTCTTTTCGGGTTATGCGTTAGGTTTTGTGGTGAACGATGTGAAAGGAAAGTTTCAGGTATCTCATACCGGCGGACTTCCGGGTGTCGTTACTCAGATAACGATGCTTCCGGAAATAGGTTTAGGTATAATAGTCCTTACCAATCAGCAGTCGTCGGCAGCATTCAATTCGGTAACAGCCACAATAAAGGATGCTTACTTAGGAATAAAAGGTGTCGACAGGGTAACTGAATATAATACAAGCCGCTCAAGGACTGTGAAAGAAGCACAAAAAGTTACGGATGCCGTTTGGGCGGAGGTTGAAGCGGAGCAAAAAAGATTGCAGGGGCAAAAACCCGGCTTTGACACATTTACAGGAGAATATAACGACCCGTGGTTCGGTCAGGTTGACATTTTTGTTAAAGATGGCGAATTGCGGTTTGTTTCAAAACGTTCTCCCAAATTGTCCGGAGTGATTCTTCCGTACAGAGGGAATTGTAAGGTGATAAAATTCACTGACAGAACATTAGAAGCCGACGCATTGATAAATTTTGAATTTGATTTGAAAGGAAATGTCTCCGGGTTTAAAATGGGTTGGGTTTCGCCAATCACGGACTTCAGTTATGATTTCCATAATTTGAATATGACTTTAAGCAAAAAAAAGTAGCACTTTCTCTTCTGCATCGGCCTCTATTTTTTCCCTGACAGCCGAAAAACTGTCCTTTTCCGGATAGAATGTCATATTGCGCTCTGTCAGCAGAGACAGTGTATCGGCGTAAGAAAAAAGATGTTCAATATTGTGTGATGAAACGAAAACAGTAAAGCCTCTCCCTTTGTATTCTTTTATAAGCGCAGTAAAAAAGGCAGACGACTTAAAGTCCAAACCGTTGAACGGTTCGTCAAGAAGCAGTATTTCGTTATGTTGCAACAACAATCCGAGCAGGTATAGTTTTTTCAACATCCCCGTCGAATATGTATCGGCATACTCTTTCAACGGTAAATCAAAAAGTCCGTTCAGCCGTCGAACTTCTTCATCACTAAAAGCCTGCCCTTTTGCTGTCACGAAAAATTTAAGAAACTCATAACCTGTGATTTTCGGATACATAAACAACTCCGTCGGCAGATAACCGAAACGCGTCTTTTCCGAAAAAATCCTCTGCCCTTTATATGGTATCATGTTTGCCATACAATGAAACAGCGTCGTTTTTCCCGCACCGTTTTCGCCAAGAAAGCCATGAATACAACCGGGTTCGTATTCCTGTGAAATATTCTGCAAGACAACTTTGTTGCCGTATTGCTGAAGTTCGATATTAAGGCGTAATATTGACATAGAGCACTGATTTTAAGTTCTGTACGGATATAATATGCAACACTGATAAAAGCGGAACAGATAAAAAAATAGACAAAACGGGATGCATCACTATTAAAACCAACGATAACGTTATAATAATAAAACTACAGATAAAAGGCATTATTTTAGACGGATAACATAAATATGTGCAGTAAAAAAACAACAAATCAACAAATAAAAATGCCACCGAAATTCTCATAAACATAGGCAAATATACGGGCAAAAAGATTGCAGCCAAAGGTAAACATACTAACGCCGGAAGCATAGCATTAATAAACAATTCTACCAACTTACTTTTCAGCAAAAACCCGACGCTTCCATAGTTTGCCAACCAGAATCGGGAATCGGGAACACCAAAATACGACATAAAACACGGTACACATATAAGCCATCCGAAAGCAACACTCGCCATATTCTCATTACTCTGATAAAGTGCTATCGCAAAAAACATAAATCCGACAATCAGTATCCACAACCCTCCGCGACGGAAAGACGAAAGCCATTGATATGAGGATTGTCTGTAAAATGCAGGCACACGCCATTTACTCTTGCCAACATTCACTTCCTGCAACGACATAACACACAAGCTTCCTGCCGTCGCAACTATTAATCCTATGTGAACATTAAGTATGAAGAAAGGAATACTCAGCAATAAAAGTCGAATAAAAAGTAGTGGAATTATTTTTATACCGAGTGTTTTCAGCAATACTTTTTCCGAAAACGAAAAAGCGCATAAATATATACCAAGTAGAACAAAAATACATAAACATACAATCGCGCTCTTCGCCGTAAACTGTAAATCAAGACTTACAAGACTTAAAAATATATAACCTGTCAAGCCGACAACTAACGTCATTACAAGTTTATATACAAACGGTATTTCGTAAAATAATCGTAGAGACGAAAGCCCCTTAATTTTGATATATCTACAAATATTTTTCACTATCACTAAAATATTGAACACAGATATAACGGCAACAATATTAAAAAATTGCCGCTTTAGTATTAGTCGCAAAATCTGACTATTTATTACATTTTTTCCGGCACTTGTAATTTTCTCTTCGTTAGTGCGACTAATAAAAAAGAAATTTTATATATTTACACCCAAAATAATCTATTATGAACTTAATATTTAAAGCCCTGTTCAGTCCGGTTAGCGCTTTCAACGAGATAAAGCGAGAGAATAAATTTCCCGGTTTGGCATTAGTAATACTGTTATTACTGATAGCCGTAAACTTGATTTTGATGGTTCCGATTACTTCAAAAGCTACGGCAGCAATGATGTCGACCATGCCGATACCTGAGGCACAGTTAGACGCTATGTTATCTATGACACACAAATTGAGATATCTGATGGTTATAGGTGGCGTTTTTACGATGGTAATAGTGCTGTTTATCCAAGCGCTTATTATTTATATCATAACGGTTATAGCCAAACCTGCCATTTCGTACATGAAAGTATTTACGCTATTCGTTTACAGTTATTTCGCTTTATTAATCGGTGATTTTGCTAATACAGTTATATTGTACATGAGAGGATTGGACAAAATTACAAGTCCGTATGAACTTTCGTTTACAGGATTAAACGTACTTACAACATTGGAAGAATCAGGCGCCGCTATTTATGCACTTCTGATCCTTATAAATCCATTTTATATATGGTTTGTCGCACTGTTAAGCATTGGCTTAAAGGTTTTTGCCGATATAAAATATACTAAAGCATTTATTATATCCATTATATTCTGGTTAATAATTGTTATTTATAATGTTGCTTCAGCCGTTTTCGCTGAAATGACTATGAGTAAAGCCGGACTCATGTGAAAAAATTAATTTTATGGACTTCTTTCGTGACCTTAGAGAACAATTGCACGAGGTTTTCTCGTCTCTAAAACAGCATAAGGTCAGGTCTGTATTGACCGGATTCAGTATTACCTGGGGTATTTTTATCTTAATTGTGCTTCTGGGAGCAGGAAACGGTTTCCGTGACGGGATGTTAAGCATGTTCAGCGGATATGCGTCAAACAGTATATGGGTGACGGGAAGCCGTGTATCAAAAGCGTCTACCGGCGGTTTGCAAACAGGAGCGCAAGTCAGTTTTAATGATGAATTGCTTAATAAGTTGCAATACAGATTTGCAGAAATTCAACAAATTGCTTCGGAGATAGGTTTATCGAACGTCAATCCTATTATTTACAAAGATAACACCGGTTGGTTCGGAGTCAAAGGCATCAGTGAAGATTACCTGAATATCAAATCATTGGAAATAGGTACCGGCAGATTTTTAAATCATCTTGATTACAGAGAGAATCGCCGCAGCGCGATAATAAGTGAGCATGTCAGGGACATTCTCTTCGACAAAGAAGCACCATTAGGCAAATATATTGACATTGAAGGTGTTATGTTTCAAGTTGTCGGTATTTTGAAGGGTGGCACTATGTTCAGTATGATGGAGCAAAACAGTATTTATATTCCTTCAACTACATTATTATATACCTATAATCCTGAAAGAACATACTCTACCTTTGGCGCTATTCTGCACAATAACACAGCGTTTGAGACATTTGAAATACGGTTGCGTAATTATCTGGCAAAAGAAATCGGCTTTGACAAAGACGATAGAGGTGCACTGTATATCATGAACATACAACTGACAGTCAAATCATTCGGGATATTATTTGACGCAATAGATAAATTTATGTGGATATTGGGCTTGTGTTTCATTTTGTCGGGTATGGTAGGCATAATGAATATCATGCTTGTAGTGGTTAAAGAGCGTTCGGAGGAATTCGGAATCCGAAAAGCCGTAGGAGCAACACCCGCTTCAATTTATAAACTCATTATTTTTGAGGCGCTTATATTGACTGTTATATTCGGAATTGCAGGTATGATATTCGGTTTTGCAGGTATGGGAGTTTACAACTGGGTTGTATCTGCGTTGCAAACAGGTGGTGAGGAACAGATATTTGCGAAAGCTACTATTAACATAACCGTCGTGCTGTTGTCGTTTCTGATATTAGTCCTGTCGGGAGTTATTGCAGGTCTGTTCCCCGCAAAAAAAGCGGCAACCGTAATGCCTGCCGAAACATTCAGTAAAATTGTGTAAGAATTTAAAGATATAAACAAATGAAAAAAAAGGGATTCAATCAGCTATGGGTAATATTGTTTTTGATTATGATAGTAGCCGGCGCTGTTTTCTTTTCGGAAAATCAGTCTAAGAAACAGGAAATTATTTCACATGTCATCAGCGCCAAACTCAATACAATAACAAAAAAGCAGGTCATATCGGGTAATATATATCCGGTCAAAGAGATTGAAGTGAAATCGGTCATTCCGGGAGTACTGGAAACATATTATGTACGCATAGGTGATAATGTGCGTAAGGGAGATAAAATTGCCAAAATCAAAATTCTCTCCGAGCCATCGCAAATAGAAAATGCAAAGATGAACCTCAAAACTACCGGAATTGCTTTTGAAAAAGACCGCGTAAATTATGAACGCGACAAAAACCTGTATGAAAAGAAAGTCATTTCGGCATCTGAATTCGATTTATCCGAAAAAACATACCTTACAAGCAAAGAGCAGCACGAATATGCTAAAAACCAGCTTCATTTGTTGACGGAAGGATTTATCCCGATGAGCGACGTCTCAAATGTTGTGATTGCTACTGCTGACGGTACAATCATCGACCTGCCGCTCGAAGAAGGAGCAGCCGTTGCCGAGCGAAGCATGTTTCGCGACGGTACAAACGTGGCATTGATTGCTCAACTCGATTCATTTCTTTTCAAAGGCAAAGTAGTTGAAAGCGACGCGCTCGTTCTTCGTAACGGCAAGACATTGACTGTTATGCCTACTTCGATGAACGGATTAAAAATAGACGCAAACATTCATAAAATTTCACCAAAAGGAGTTCTCGAACAGGGCATTATGAAATACAATATCGAGGCTATATTCTCGCTGCCCGACAGTGTATATATCTTTTCCGGTTTCAATGCGACAGCCGAGTTTATTCTTGACGAAAGGCGTGATGTTTTATCACTTCCCGAATCATGTCTGGTGTTCGACAACGATTCCGCATATGTCAACTTGCTTAAAAACGAAGAATTTGAAAGAAAACATATAGTAACAGGGCTTTCAGACGGGATTAATATCGAGGTCGTCAGCGGCATCACCGAAAATGATAAGGTAAGGAAATAAGTATTACCCGGGATTGTGTAAATCCGAAATAAAATTGTCTTATTTCTACATCGAATAACCGGCAGTTTTTCTATATTGATAAATAATTCGTAGCTTTGCGCCTTATATTATTACAGAGTAGAATCATTAACCATTATAATTTTAAATAATATGAAAGATATTTTCGAAAGAGTGAGTGATGTGCCCGGACCTCTTGGTCAGTACAGAAAAAAAGCAGACGGATATTTTATGTTTCCTAAACTTGAAGGTGAAATTAAACCAACAATGCGTTTCAACGGAAAGGATGTATTAGTTTGGAGTTTAAACAATTACCTTGGACTGGCTAACGACCCTGAAGTACGCGAAGCGGATGCGCAGGGAGCGAAAGACTGGGGAATGGCTTATCCCATGGGAGCGCGTATGATGTCCGGCGACAGTGTTAACCATATAGCTCTCGAAAACGAACTTGCGGCATTTGAAAAGAAACCCGCCGCTTACCTTCTTAACTACGGATATCAGGGTATGGTTTCAATTATCGACGTTATGTGTACTCGATTCGACGTTATCGTTTACGATTCGGAATCGCATGCTTGTATAATGGACGGTATCTTCCTTCACAAATCGAAAGGCGGCAAAAGCTTTGTCTTCCCGCATAACGATATCGAGCGCTGCGACAAAATGCTTAGAATGGCGGAAAGCTATATTGAAAGAGAAGGCGGAAAAGGCGGTATATTAGTTATTACCGAGGGTGTATTCGGTATGGCAGGCGACCTTGGTGCGCTCGACAAGATTGTGGCTCTTAAGAAAGAACACAACTTCCGATTGATGATAGACGACGCCCACGGTTTCGGTACAATGGGTGCAACAGGTGCGGGAACAAGCGAACATTTCGACTGTCAGGACGATATTGATATTTATTTCGCTACTTTTGCAAAAAGTATGGCTACGATTGGAGCTTTTGTGGCTTCAACACGCGAAGTAATTGACCATCTGCGCTTTAACATGCGCTCACAGATATTTGCAAAATCACTTCCTATGCCTATTGTTATTGGCGCAATGAAACGTTTCGAACTGCTTAAACGTGGTACATGCAAAGATCAACTTTGGGTAATAGCCGACGCTTTGCAAAAAGGCTTGCGTGAAAACGGGCTTGACATAGGAAAGACTCAATCACCCGTTACACCTGTTTATTTCCCCGGCGATGCTAACATGGGTACAAATATCGTTGTCGATTTGAGAGAAAACTATGGAATATTCTGCTCTGTAGTCGTTTATCCTGTTATTCCGAAAGGAGTACTTATGCTACGAATAATACCTACGGCAGCACATTCAATAGAAGACGTGGAACGTACAATAAAAGTTTTCAGCGAAGTAAAGAAAAAGCTTGAAGCAGGCGGCTATACGGAAGAAATGCCGGATATGCACCTTAGAAAGTGAAAAATGAAAAGTAAAAAGTGAAAAATATTTATTTTCGGATTTGATTTTTCACTTAGTATAAACGCTTGACACTTGACAATGACAAGTAATTAAGCCTTTGTTTTAGTTTAAATGTTTTTTTCAAAAGCTCTGCTTTTGTGATTTTTTACTTTTCATTTTTCATTTTTGACTTCGTCCAAACACCTCATGTTCGGCATAATACAAGCAAGCTTGGCTTCTGCTCTCACTTAAACGGTGTTTTCAATTTTCAATTTTCAACTTTCAATTTTCAATTTAATTAAATGAAATATAATTTAAAGTGTTGTAAATGTGGTTTTATCATAAAAGACCTTGCCGAGTGGTTCGGACATAAGCAGTTTTGTCCGAAGTGTGGAGCGCGTCATGTTGAGACAATCTATTTTACTGATTATTCTGCACTGAAGCAGCTTCTCGAAAATAAACCTTCAAGCTTTTGGAACTATTTTGATTTTCTTCCGTTGGAGGATAAGTCAAAAATAGTTTCTTTTGATGAAGGCGCTATCCCGTTGGAGGAATGGGAATTCCTGAACCGTTATGCCTCGGAAAAGTATGGTATCAATTGCCGTGTCTTTGCGTACCGCAATGACCTTAACGGCGGAACGGGCACATTGAAAGATGTCGCTGCTTCGATGACGGCTTCGGCACTTAAAGAATGTGGTATAGAGGGTTATTGTGTTGCCTCAACGGGCAATACTGCGACTGCCAATGCCCGATATCTCGCCAAAGCAGGAATAAAATTCAGGAATTTTGCTCCGTCAGCGATAAACGATGATACGGTCAACGAGATACGCTCTTACGGACAGGAAGTCGTTATTTCGAATGGTGATTATGCAAAAGCAAAGCAGGAGGCGACAGCGTTTTCCGATGAAAACAATATCCCGATATCTATCGGCAATATTGACCCTCTACGCATTGAGTCGAAGCGTACGATGGCGTTTGAGTTCATTCGCCAACTCGGAAAAATGCCTGACGTCTACATGCAGGCTGTCGGTGGAGGAACGGGACCAATAGCTTTAGACAAAGGTTTTCGTGAGATTGAGAATCATGCCGACGAAACAGGGCTTGGCGAAATTAAGTTGCCGAGGATGTTGCTTGTACAGCAGGATTTGTGCGACCCTATGGTTCAGGCTTGGGAAAAAGCAAGGAACGACGGGTTTCCGGAAAAATTCGAAAACGAATTTCCTGTGATACAAAACCCTCCTACATCAGTATTCATCCTCTCTGCAGGAAATCCGGGCATGTACCCCCTTGTTGCACGTATTGTAAAGAAAAGCGGAGGCGACTTTTTAAGAATAAAAGAGTCCGAACTGACAGATTTCGCAAGTATCGTTTATAAGGAAAAAGGAATATACATAGGTCCGGCGGCGACTGTTTGCTTTGCAGGTTTTTATCAGGCTCTGCAAGAAAACAAAATAAACGAAGGCGAAACGATTGTCATTAACATTGGCGAAAGCGGCAGGCGTTATTCCGATTTTGTTAAAAAAATATATACAAAAAATACACAGACGTCAAAATAACGAAACAAAAAATACACAGGACTTATGCCGTAAGCAATATTGATGAGGGTTATGGGAAATTTATGTAAACTTTTAATGGACGACATTCGCTTTAGTGAGGCACTAAAAGCGTGCATGAATTGTGGGATATGCACCGCTATTTGTCCTGCGGCGGAGTTTTACGACTACGACCCGCGCAAGATATGCGACATCGTACAGCGTCAGAACGAAGAAGAGTTGGATGCTCTGCTTCGTGGCGACGGGATATGGTATTGCGGGCAATGTATGTCATGCAAGACGCGTTGTCCGCGTAATAATATACCGGGACTGCTCATAAGTGTTCTGCGCAAAGTATCGCAGGAACTTGGATATTTTACGGAAAGCAAAAAGGGTATACAACAGTTTGCCCTTGCCAAAGCTGTTGGCGGAAACATCAAAGAAATAGGCTATTGCGTTCATCCTGACAGAGTAGATTACGAACTGCACCCCGAACAGGGACCAATATGGAAATGGTATAAAGAAAATATAGAAGAGATAGCCCCCAAACTTGGCGCAAACTATCACGGCGACGGTCCGGGAGCGCTACGCACCATAAGCCGGGAAACAATGGATGAGGTAAACAAGATATTCGAAGTAACAGGCGGCAACGAACTACTTGAAAAAATCAAAACTTATTCCAAAAACAAAACAGGAATAAAAGACGATGATGAATTGTTCAAAAAAGTATACAGGAAAACAATTGACAATTGACAACAGCAAAAGCAGAGTTTTAAGTGAAAAATGAAAAGTGAAAACACCGATTAAGTGAGAGCAGAAGCTAAGCCTGCTTAGAACGTTTTGAGTAGCGAGAGCAGAGTGAAGCTAGCTTCGACTATGCCGAGTCACGATAAACGACTGAATTTATTCGAATATGCCGAGTGTGAGGTGTTTGGATATAATCAAAAGTGAAAAATGAAAATCAATGCACAATTGACAATTATAAATACAAAAAACAATACACAATTAAGAATTTAAAAACATTTTCAATTTTCAATTAAAAGATTTAACGAATACAATTAGAGAATGAAAAACTCTGAAAATAAAAAATACTGGAACGATTATCAGAAGGAGATAGCTGATGATAACTACTTTTATGAAAGGAGTTGCATTCGTCAGACGTTTTTTCCGGGGTCGGAGGCAGCGTTATTGAAGATTCTGCGACATGAGCTTGGAAAGAATATCTTTGACGAGCCTAACCTGCACACATGTACAGGTATCGGTTATCATACCGACATTGTACCTTTCGAAACAACGATGACTGTCATTGCACGTATATTTTCAATGATGACAGAAGCAGGGTTGAAAAATTTTGTTCCTTCGTGTGTAACGTCTTTCGGACTTTTCACCGAGATAACTGAAGAATGGAAGCACCATCCCGAACTTTTGGACAAAACACGCGAATTACTTCTAAAAGCGACGGGCAGAACTTTTGAAATACCCGTTAACATTGCCCATCCTTCCGATTTGATATATAAATTTCGCTTTGAACTGAAGGACAAAATGAAATATTCGCTTACTAACCGATTTACAGGCAAGCCTTTGCGTGTGATTGACCATATAGGTTGCCATTATGCCAAGACTTTTCCGCAATACGGAATAGGCGGTGCGGAATTTCCACGCGTGCTGAGCGGTATGGTCGAGGCTTGGGGAGGTGAACCGGTCGACTATCCGGAGCGACGTCATTGCTGCGGATTTGGGTTTCGCCAGTACCTCGTTCAGGCCAACCGCGGATATTCGATAGCCAACACAAAAAAGAAATTCGAGTCTATGGAGCCGTTCGAGCCTGACTTCATCGTTGCTAACTGCCCGGGATGCGCTATGTTTCTCGACAAATGGCAGTACACTATCGCCGAAATGGAAAATAAAACATATGATAAAAAAGGCTACGGCATACCTGTACTTACGTATGAAGAATTGACAGGGCTTCTGTTGGGTTATGACCCTTGGACGCTTGGATTGCAACTTCATCAGGTGCAGGTCGAACGACTGCTTGATATTATTGGGATACAATATAATCAGGATGATAAATACAAAGGCGTTTCCGGTAAAATTTTACCAAAACCGGAGAAACCGCAAAACTTACTAGTATGAACGAGAAGAAAACATATCCTATAGCTATCGTGGGCGGCGGACCTGCGGGGATGGAGGCTGCGAGTATCCTTGCCGACACGGGGTTGCATGTTTCTCTGTTTGAAGCAAAAAGCGACTGGGCAGATAATCTTAGTAATAAATATAAGATATTTCCTGATTTTTCGTCTGCCGATGAATTGTACAGCCGTCTGAAATCGCAAATCAATAAAGAAAACATCTCGCAATTCCTCAACACAGAAATATCAAGTATCACAAAAGACGATGATATATGGATATTGAATGATAGCAACAAAAATGAATATAAAGCATCAGCTGTTCTGATTTCCACGGGATACGAGATATTCGATGCCAAACGCAAAGAGGAACTGGGCTTCGGCATATACGACGGCGTTATCACATCACTGCAAATGGAACATATGCTCAAAGAGCAGAAGATAAACACTGCATACGGTGAAACGCCTCAAAGGATAGTATTCCTGCAATGTGTAGGCTCACGCGACGAAAAAACAGGTAATCGCTACTGCTCCAAAGTGTGTTGCATATCTGCCGTAAAGCAGGCAATTGAAGTAAGCCGGTTGATACCGCAAGTCGAGATTTTTGTTTTCTACATGGATTTACGCATGTGGGGACAGCATTTCGAAGAGTTATACCGCGAATCGCAGGAACAACATAACGTTCGTTATGTACGTGGGCGTATCTCGGAAGCGGCATCCACATTCGACGGTCGCATACAGATTAAAGCCGAAGACACCCTTATCGGGAAGCCACTGAAGATGTCGACAGACCTTTTGGTGCTTATGGTCGGAATGGAAGCGTCGTGTGGAACAAAAAAACTATCTAAAATATGCAATATTGCAGGTGAATACGGATTCGCCAAAAGCAAAGATCAGCATCTATATGATAATATGACTGACAAGCAGGGACTTTTTCTTGCAGGAGCTTGCAAACGTCCTATGAGCATCAAGGAAACGATTACTGATGCACGATCCGCAGCTTTGGATATAATCCAAAGAGTGAAAAATGAAAAGTGAACGTTCCTTAATGTAAAAAAATAAACTAATGAGTCGCTTTCTTTAGGAAGCAAAAATGAAAAATATTCGAATACAATGCACAATGCATAATTATAAATTAAGTATTTAATTTTCAATTTTCAATTAAATAAAGATTTTCAATTAAATAAACAGTGAGTAATTTCGGATTTGCCATATCACAACCGCGCTCTATAGATGTGAGCGACGATATACAAGGACAGTTGTTACGTCTCGAAAAGAGGGTTCCCTCATTCAAGAGATGTATCAACTGCGGAGGATGTGCTGCGACATGTTCGGCAGGGCAATTCACTTCGTTCAACATCCGGAAAATACATAACATGTACCGTTGGAATGAATTCGAGGGGCTTGAAGAAGATTTGCAGAAATGTATGCTTTGCGGAAAGTGTACCCTTGTATGTCCACGCGGAGTTAACCTTCGTGATTTAATAATTAATTTAAGAAAAATATTGTCTAAACAAAAGAAATAATGCCGAGCTTCTACCATCCGTTTGTTCTTCCGTTTGTTATCGGTACGATATCGTTATTCGTAACGACAGCGATTAAGTTTTATCGCTGGATAACATGGTTGGATAAAGACCAAAAGAAGATGATAAGTAAAACATTCTTCACAATGAAGGTATTTCCTGCGTTATGGAAGATTCTGAAAGAGTTGTTCAACGAAGTACTGCTTCATGTAAAGGTGACGCGCCAAAACAGAATCCTCGGTTTTATGCACCGCAGCATCGCATTCGGATGGTTTTTGCTTATAATCACAGGAACAATCGGGGTCGCTTCGTACTTAGACTGGCTTTACCTGCACGCAGGTCATCATCCTTTCTGGCTCGGAGTATTCTTTAACTATTTCGTCAGGGACTACGATTCAACGACAGGAACAGTCTTTGCACATATAATGGACTTATTGCTGCTATACATACTTTCAGGAGTACTGTTAGCAATAATAAAATCAATATACTCACGTGCCGTAAGAATGAGAAAGACGACAAGTCTGAAGCTATCTGATATCATTCTCAGATACTCATTATGGCTGATATTCCCCCTACGTCTCATTGCCGAAAGCATGACAGCAGCTATAGCAGATAACGGAGGATTCCTTACACAAAGTATCGGAAACATGATAAACCCCGACTTCGCAAGAGCAGCCGAACTGCCATTCTGGGCGTTTTATTCCTCCGTACTCGGAATATTCCTTGTTCTGTTTCCGTTTTCAAGATACATGCATATCTTTACCGAACCGTTCCTCATCATACTTCGCAGCCTCGGCGTTCGCGAGAGTAATGTTCATACCGGATATACACGTGTTGAGTTGTCTGCTTGTTCACGTTGCGGGATTTGTATCGACGGATGTCCACTCGACCGGGAGCTGGGGATAAAAAATGTGCAGGCAGTCTACCTGCTGCGCGATGTACGTAACTTTGTTTTCCACCGCAAAGCGACGGAAAACTGCCTTATGTGCAACAAATGTGAGACAGACTGCCCCGTCGGAATCGAGATTTCTGCCATACGTCGTCAGGAAAGAGATAAAGGTAAACTGAACACACACGATAACTACCCCTTCATCGATCCCCTGAAATCATTCAATGCCATCGGTCGCGTAGCATACTTCGGAGGTTGTATGTCGCAACTGACACCTGCGACAACAGAATCAATGAAAAAAATCTTCGAATCCGTCGAACAAAAATTCTGGATCATGGACGAAGATCGCTCGATATGCTGCGGGCGCCCCCTGCTCCAACAAGGTTTCCATACACAGGCGGCTGAGTTACGCAGAAAAAACACCGAACTATTGAAAGAATCACGCGCCCAATACTTAGTCACATCGTGTCCCATCTGCTATCAGTCATTTATTAAGGAGTATGACTTACCAATCAAAGTGATGCACCACACCGAATACATCGCAATGATGCTGCAAAATGGAAAGCTACAAATCAATAAAAGTGATTTAAAAGTTGCCTACCACGACCCCTGCGAACTCGGTCGCGGAAGCGGTATATACGACGAACCGCGCAAAGTATTAAGCGCAGTCTCAACCCTCGTTACCGTAGAAAAAGAAAAAAAAGACAGTATCTGCTGCGGTTATAACCTCGGCAACACGGTTATTACCCTCGAACAACAGTTGAAAGTACGCGATGCCGCACGCCGTAACCTCACAAAAAACAACCCGGACATTATAGCCACGGCATGCCCTCTCTGCAAAAAAGCATTCCAACACTCATCTTTCGATAATGTGAAAGACATCGCCGAAATCGTTGCAAAAAACCTGAAGTCTCCTCTATTAAAGTGAAAAATGGTTTCATTCTATAACATACAAGAATATGAATTTAAAAAAATACGAAAACAAAAACATTCTGATTACCGGTGCCGGCTCCGGAATTGGCTTTGCAATGGCACGAAAACTTGCGGAAATTAATACCAACTTATTTCTGCTTGATATAAATGAAGCCTGCTTAATTGCTGCAAATCATCGATGTCATGAAATACATAACGCCACTTCTGTCAATCGCAACAACCACACTCAGGAATTTTCTTCTTCAGAAATTACGGCTTCTTCCGGTTTTTCTGTTAATACATTTAATGTTGATTTTTCGGATACAACATCTATAGATAATTTCGTATCGCATGTACAGGAAAAAAATATTTCATTCGACTATTTAATTCTGAATGCGGGAATATCTCAGCGTGCCATGGCTCTCGAAACAGATTTTTCCGTAGACCGTAAAATTATGGAGACTAACTTTTTCGGACCGGTATATTTAGTGAAAAAGTTATCCGATATGTTACTATCACGCAAAACAACTCATATTTCTGTAACAACCTCCATATCAGGTTTGTTCGGTTTCCCCTTACGTTCAGCCTATTGTGCGTCAAAACACGCCTTATTCGGCTTTTTCGAGTCCCTCGATTTGGAGAATGACAATATAAAAGTAACGTTCCTTATTCCGGGACGTATAAATACAGAAATAAGCAAAAGCGCCCTTCTCTCCGACGGCTCAAAACATGCGACAATGGACAGCGGACAAGCCGGAGGAATGGATGTAAACAAATGTGCCCGTATTGCATTGCGTGTAATTGCAAAAGGAAAACGCCGCAAACTAATAGGCGGCAAAGAACTTCTTATGGTATATATTAATAAATTTATACCACCGCTTTTCTATAAGTTAGCAAGAAAAATCTCAGCAACATAAAAAGCAATGCACAATTAAAAATTAAGAACGTTCCTTGATGTAAAAAATAAAATAATGTGTCGCTTTGCTTCCAAAGAAAGCGACCGTTGGTTCTGAAAGGAAGCAATTAAGAATTTTTTAAACATTTTCAACTTTCAATTTTCAATTAATAAAATAATATGGAGTCAGTAATTTGCGGAATACAACAGGTAGGCATCGGGGTTGCAGATGTGGAAGAGGCTTTCAAATGGTACATCAAAGCTTTCGGGTGTGATATAAAAATAGTTGACGACGAGCATGATGCCGAGCGCATGCTCCCTTATACGGGCGGCAAACCTCAGCCAAAAAGGGCTATACTGGCAATCAACCTGCGCGGAGGCGGAGGTTTTGAGATATGGCAGCCCAAAGGACGAGAGCTGAGATACCTTGCCGAAAAACCTCGCCTCGGCGATATCGGAATTCTCGCATGTAAAGTGAAATGTACCGATATCGAAAGTGCATTCCATCACTTGAAGCAAATTCAGGGAGCAATCGTTTCAGGCGAAATAGAAAAAAATCCGGCAGGACAAAAACATTTTTTCCTTTATGACCCTTACGGCAACCTTTTTGAAGTAGAGGAAGACAGTTATGTCTTTTCTACGATAGATAAACCGACCGGCGGAGCTAACGGGGTAATCATAGGCGTGACCGATATAGAAAAATCAATGGAGTTTTACGGTAAATTAGTCGGGTACGACACTGTTGAATACGATGAAACAGGAGTTTTCGACGATCTTAAAAATATTAACGGAGGAGAAAAACGCCTGCGCCGCGTCATGCTGAAACCTTCCGCACCGATACAAGGCCCGCTGTGCGAAATAATGGGAACATCGCATATCGAACTTATACAATCTTCGGATATACAGCCTGTCAGGCTCTATGAGAACCGTTGGTGGGGCGACCCCGGCTTTATACATTTGTGCTTTGACATACGCAAAATGGCAGGCATCAAAAAAACAGCCGAAGAAATGGGACATCCTTTTGTATGCGACAGCGGAACCGATTTTCAAATGGATGCCGCACAAGGACACTTCACCTATGTAGAAGACCCCGACGGCACACTTATTGAATTTGTTGAAACATTCAAAATCCCGATCCTCAAAAAATTAGGGATATACCTTAACCTCAGAAATAAAGACGATCGCAAACCCCTGCCCCGCTACATCACAAAGTCTCTGAAGTTCCTCAAAGTTAAGTGATTTGTTTCAAAGTGACGGTATAAATCTCATTTTTTTGTATCAAAGTGACGGTATAAAATATATTTTTTTGTATCAAATTGACGGCAAATCGCATTTTCAGTAGGAATTTTAAAGAAAAACAAGCTTGACGGGGCCTAATAATCCGCTTTCTCGTAGTTCAGCGTCTTTCGACGGACCGTTTATCGTCCACGTTTTGCGGTCGGATTCAGGTTGGCGAGCATCGTAGACTAATCGGTTGAACCAAGTGCTTGTCACTTCTATAGTAAGCGTATTCTTGCCTTTTGTTATAGCGTCGGTCACGTCGAGGCGGTATGGTGGCGTCCACAGTGTACGCAACGTTTTACCGTTAAGTGTAACCACGGCAACCATATCTACACGACCAAGGTCAAGGAGATATTCTGTACTCCTGCTTATATCGTCTATTTCAAATGATGTAGTATACGCAGCAGTTCCGGAAAAGGCTTTTGTTTCATCGGAAACATCAAGGTCTTTCCATGATTGCAGGCTTGTTATTTCAAGTGACGGCGGTGCGCCCCAACCCGAAGGGAACGACAATGTCCACGGGTTTGTCAAGGTGATGCTTATATCACTGTCATTGTATAAAAATTTCTTTGCGGGAAGAGCCGAATCGCTCTTTTTCTTCCTGAAAACAATAAAGCATGAACCTGATTTCGGTAAATCGAGAGTTACGGATGTATAATTACCGTTACGTTTACTTTCTAAAGAATAAATGTTGCCTGTTATCGGATCCCAAAGTTCGACGGACGAACCGCCGGCTTTAAAATCAAGAGTTCCTTTAAAATCCTTTCCTGCCGGTGCGCAAACGTAATACCAGTCAGCGCCTTCAGTCTTTCTGTGCGCCCATAACGCGTCGCCGCCTTTCACGTCAGGCTCCAAATGCAGCATCAACAGCGCTTCGTCAATTGACATTCCCGACACAACCATTCCTTTACCTACTTTACGTGCGCCTGTCTGCGGTGTTTCCCCCCATATGTCCGCCACAGATTTATCAAAACATTTTTGCGCATTTTCCCTGTCCATAAGGGTGATAAGGCTTTTGGGAGCATCTCCTATAACTATTGCGCCTTTTGTTATCAATTCGTGCAATTTTTCCAATGTCTGCGGAAGCATCCTATGTGCATCGGGCATCCAAAGAACGCGATATGATATTCCTTCGGGAGTAACGATCATGCCATCGCTAACCGTAAGCCGATTCAGCAGCACATCAGGATTGCAATAGTCGTACTTAAAACCTTCGGGGAACGGAATGTCCTGGTCGGGTTTATGGTTGATCTCATCACCGAGATACCACAGTACATCGGAGACAGGGTTTCCTCGTTCAAGCATATAATTGCAACGCGACAGATAGGATGTGAATTCGGGCATGTGCTTCCACCATGTCTGTCCGCGCAGGAAAGGCGTTCCAATCCCTGAACCGAAAGATGTGCCCGGGGGCATAAACGGTTTTTGCGGATTATGTGTGTAGGTATGAAAGACGAAATGAGAAACACCTTCGACGATGTTCATATTTGCTACCTCTTTCAACATTTCAAAATGTTCGTCCCATGTAAGATTAAATGAGGTAAACGCTTCGGCGGCAACGCGCGGTTTGCCGTACATACGTGCAGAAGAAGCTGTAGGTTTGATAGGTTTAAAATTTATCGAGCCTACATAATTATCGGAAAGCGGATGCCAAAATTCGCACATCGGGACATCAGCATATTTGAAATATTCAAGAATATCTACAGGTAATATATCGCCCGCTGCCGTCTCGTAAGATATGGACAACCCGTTATCTTTTGCATGTTTAGCCATGCGGCCGAAAAAGTTATCGGTATACATCTTGCCTAATACAAAACGCCAATCGCGCAAAAAGCATTTTGTCGTTTCAGTATCATCTATCACATAACCGAATACCGCAGGCAGCCATTTACGTAACGGATAATCCGTTTTACTTTGAAATTCATTCTCCATCCCATTAGTCCAAGTCTGCGTCTTACATTCCCAACTATCGAGCAACATCCCGTTCAATAAACCCCCTGTAAGTGGGCCGTTATTTCCCGACAGGCGTCCTATATAACCGGCAAAATGAGCATCCGGCCCGGTTATTGAAAGTTTGTCGCACTCCCAGCCTGTACCTTCGGGAGGAGCAGGCCCGTTGCGCATACCTGTATTTATGTGGCCTATCCTCAAAACAGTCCATTTACCTTGAGGCGCTTCCCAGTTTAACAAGCCGTAGTCATCCATTTTGTCGGAAATATCCATCACTTTACTGAAATCAATGTATGCCGATGTTGATTGAACAGGGTTTTCACCTGCACGCTCAATACTGCGTAAAGTCCAGCCGGCTTCCGATTCGTAGTTATTTTGTCGTGCTGCCGAAAACAGCTTCAACGACCTAAGCGACATATCATGCTTATTGGCAATAGAAATTCGATACGTAGAAACACCGGGTACTTCAGAACATGCAAAAGATATGGGTTGATCGTCCTGCCAACTCGACATAGGCATTTCCGCACATAATATATCTTTAACATTGCCGTCCGGCAAAACGGCAAGTATTTTGATCAAAATGCCCGGGTCATAACACCAAGCATGATTAAATCTCTCTACAGGAGGAAACTCAACCGTTCGGAGCATGACCGGTTCTATAAAAGATACTTCAATCCAATGAGGGTTATCCTGCTCAACGGGCGAAAAGCGGAATGGTCTTCGCATACTTCCCGACAGACATTCTTCCCAATTTAGTTCATGGTTACTTTTTATTTTGTCGGGTTTCAGCGGTTGACCCGTATCACCTTCAGGTGTCGGGAATGCAATAACAGCAACATCTTTGTAATCACGCCATTCTTCGTCATTCGGCTGAGGAACGGTGAGGTTCAGGTTTGACATGCCGGAGCCGCCTTGTATATCCGCACGGCTCATAACAAGATGCCGCATAGCATTTGCAGGCTCTATCCATGGTCCGCCCGACATAGCCCATCCGGGGCAGTTTTGCATAGTGAAGCGCAACCCAAGACGGCGACTTTCCTCCGCTGTATATTTTACGGCATCGTCCCATAAAGGGCTCAAACAAGCTATCTGCGGATCAACACCCGGCCATGGCCCTCCGAACTGACCATGAAACAGTTGTATCCCCGACAGCCCCGCTCCGGCAATTGCCTCAAGATCAGCCGTTATGCCTTCAAGGGAGACATTACCGCCAATATAATGAAACCAAGTCTCCGGAGAATAAACCTTAGGAGGTGACATAAAAGCCGCCTCATCATGACGACCAAAAGACCTGCTCAACTCCTCGGCAGCCGGCACAACAGGCGCCTGACCGGTATCATAAACAGTCTCACTTTCCGTATCACGCAACAAATCGTCGTTAGAAACAATATAAACCACAGCAATCAAACAGATTGCTATGACAGCCAATAATAAAAAAATATTCCGTTTCATATAAACTTAATTTAATTGAAAATTTTATACAATTGAAAATTGAAAATGATTTTTAAAATTCTTAATTTTAATTCTTAATTGTGTATTGTTTTTTGTATTTATACATTGTACATTGTCAATTGTTTTTAATTGTGCATTGATAACGCTTACGGATCAATTTTCACCTTTTTTTCTATTTTAACAGCTATGCCGTCCGTTTCCTCAACAAAAGCATTGATAGAACCTGTTTTTTCCGTGTCATACCAAACGACCTGAACGGCTTGCCCTTCCTCGTTAATAATACATCCGCCTTCAACCTGCCAATAAACATTTTTGTTTTCGGTATTGGACATTCGATATGTCGTGATATCATCCGAATAGAAAACATCAGACTTCCCTCGCATTGTATAAGGCGTTTTTGCCAAAACATTATTACGCAAAAAAACGGATATATTGCTTTTTATCAGGTCTAAATTTCTATTGAAGGAGCCGTCCGCATTAATGTGAGGTTCATGTCCGTATCCCACTATAGGCACGTATGACACAGGCAATGAATTTTGTTTCATATAGTCGTAAATCGACTGCGAACCGTGTAATTTCCATGAAGAAGATATCAGGTTATGAAGAAATTCCCCCATATAATTTTTGAAAGGCCACCCCGATCCGTTCCTGACTATATCATCATCTGTCCCGTGAAATAACAGTGTAGGCAGGAGATAAAGCCTGTCGATTATATTCATATCGACCAAAGCTCCCCACATGGAAACAACTCCGGCAACTTGAACGATATCCGTATAATCATTTCCCGAAGTATACAAACCTCCCAAGTCTACAAGTAATCGGGAACCTTTTGCACTGTTAAATATTTCATTTCTATCCATATTAGCGGCAGTCAAAGCAATTATTCCTCCGGCGCTGCATCCGCCAATATAAATATTATTCATGTCTATCCGCAACTCCTCTTTATGATGCGATAAGTAGCGCAATGCCGCATTAACATCCTGTACGCCACGATAAATCGTTCTTTCTATCGCCTCAACGCCCATAAGTGTCGACCCCAAACGATAATTGATGGAAACAACGATATATCCTCTTTTCACTAAAAGATCTGTAAACTCTTTTTGTGTGTCGTTCTGTTTATCGCCGAACAAAAAAGCCCCTCCGTGTACGAATAAAAAAACAGGTCGCTTATCCGCAGGATCGTTTTGCGGTTTATATATATCCATAAACAATTGCACCGGCTTTAAACCGTTTTTTAATATGCGACTTTTATATTCATCATAAACGTTTTCGAAAATACCCATATAATCATCGTTCGCTACTTTATCGATAGGTTTTGATGTGTAAAAACCGTCGGCCGTTCCGTAATGAACATCTTTCATCGGCTCGATAAC
>JGI994J12354_10000921_pt1 | contig 30021 bp, 30 predicted proteins | sample IntmicLarv3ML3BL_FD_12354 | JGI IMG/M metagenome (IMG submission 12354) | reverse complement strand
TGACTTCGCCGGGCGTGACCTGCACCAGCTTGCGGTTAATGACATACCCGCTGCCGCCGGTTCCGCCTGTACCGCCCTGGAAGTAATTGCCGCCGGTGCCGCCGTCTCCGCCCCTGCCGCCTGCGCCTATGCCGGATAGCCACAGGAAATGCACGTCATCGGGCACTGTGAACGTGCCCGAAGTTGTGAATTCCGCAGTGCCGCGCCGGATGGCGTTTGTGCCCAGCGCGGCATTGGTTATCGCGTCCAGCGGCGCAAAGTCTGCCGTGCCCAAGGTCGAATTGACCGCATATTTTGTCTCGCTCCAGCTCATTCCTCTGTCACCGCCTCTTGGATAGCGCTCGCGGCAAAGCGAATTTCCTGCTTTGTGCGGCGCAAAATAAATGTTCCATCATATACTGTTTCCACAACGTCAATCCCACCTGCGGGGAAGCTTGTTTCCCGCTGCGCGGTGAGCGCACCCGTGTCGTTGGCGAAGATGCTCTCCACCAGCGCGCCACCAACTGTCTCCGTCACACGGGTGAAGCCCGCATGTGCGGCGAGGTTATCAAAATTATACAGATTGTTCAGCGTGCCCGCATCCAGCGGTGTGCCCGCCTGCTCCACTTCGTTCAGGAGCATGATTTCCGAAGCACCCGCCGTGTTCGTCTGTATCGCATATTGTGGATTTGCACTGCCCCTGTAGGGCGCAAGCACTTCGTCCCGGAAAATTGTTTTCATCATGTCACCGTCCTTATCCATTGTCTTGTGCGGCTACCGCCCGCCGTGCATGCGTTTGTCACGGGGATTCGTGCGGCGGTCAGCCCAATGCCCTGCGTGAGAATTGCCAGTGTCGCGAACCATCGGTTCACATCCTTGCAGGAAAGCCGCGGCTTGTCCCGCTCAATGCCAAGCCATGTCCGCGCCGGTTCGATTTCACCTGTGCTTCGGCTTTGATACAGCGCCCGCAGGTTGTTCTCCAGCACATTTAGTAGTGATGCATATGCCGGTGTGTATACGCCCCATTGCAAATCCGGCGGCGTGAGCCATACCGGCCGATGCAGTCGCGTGCGGAAAGTTTCCGCCAGCGCCGCCTGCCGTGTGTAGAGTGCTTCCAAATCCGCCAGCTCAAGCGTATCTGCGGGGGTAAATACTGTGCGTTCCGTCATGCCAGTGCCACCCCCCTTGTCGTCAGTATCGCCCGTGTGACGCCGCTCAGCACGCCGCCCGCGTATTCCAGCGTGGAATGCACCACGCAGCCGGGCACAAGCTGCCCGCGTTTATCCGCCTGCATGACGATTGTGTCGCCGATGGCAAGCGCGGGGTTTTGCCGCCATTCCGCTTCCGCCGTAATCCGCCGGGCAAGCAATGCGAATTTCCGCTCCAAAAACCATGCCCGGAACGAAGTATATTGCGCGTTGCGGTTCGTCACCATGCAGGGCAGGTCGACCGGGTATCCGTATGGCGGCTCCGTACTGTCATACCATGGCGCAGGGTAAAAAATGTCCGTCCGGTCAAAGCCCTCCGTACCCGTGCGCGCCGTGTATTCCGCAAGTGTGATGCCGTTGTAATACGGGCTCTGCGTGAGGGTGGGCGGCGCGAGCATGTTGTTGTAATCAATTGCATCCGTTTCATCCCCCGCCGTGAGCAAATCCTGTATGCGTATGCTGTTCTGCCTGTTTTCATACACCATCGCGCAGCCGAGCCGTGCAACGATGGTGAGCGCTTGCCGTACGCTGATTTCACCAAGATACGCGCAGACAGGCGGGGTTTCATACAGGCTTTGGTCGATTTCACAGGTCAGCCTGCTCCCCGTGAGAATCATTTCCGCCAGCGTGCCGACACTGACCGGGGTGAAGCCTGTCAGGCTGCCCATTGCATTCTCCAGCAAAGATGCTGCGCCTGCTGCGTCGAATTCGATACGCTCGTCCGACACGCGCCAGCCCTCGAGGTAATACGCTCCGCCGTACACAAGCTCCTGCCCGCCATCGGGTAGGATGACGCCGTGATGGTACTCAAAAGGCTGCCGGTTTTGTAAGTACTTTGACATGTCCCCGTTCTCTAAAAAATTGAACCGCCCGTCATTCCGCACCGTCACGCGGAGCCGCGGGAAAGGGATACTTTCCCCCGTCGGGTCAGCCTCTGTCACGAGGGAGGTCTTGATAATCTCATCCCCACCGAACCGCAACCGCAGGCCGAAGCTGATTTCGCAAAGCCGCGGGAAGCGGAAGGGTTTCGCCGTGCGGGTCATTTCCACGCGGATCTTCCGTGTTTGCTCCGCGCCGCCGCTGGTCTGCACCGTGCAGGCTGTGTTCCCGGCGAAGCGCTCCGTATGTGCTACGCTCCCGTCCGTGTTATAAAAAGTTATCACAAAATCCGCCATCGCATTTTGTCCCTTTGTATCAAATGCAAGGCCGAAGGATGGAATCTTCTGCACGATGGGGAAGTCAATTTCCAGTATAGCCGGCACGGGCAGCAACCCGTTTACATCCGACATATCCCGCCCCCACCAGCCGAACTCATAATCCGCATCCCCAGGCGGTACGGGCAGAATGTAGCGCCCGTCCAGTTTCCATTGCCCCGGCTCAAAGGTCGCGACGGGCGCACCGATTTCTTCAATATTATTCAAGAGCTGGTTCGCCCGGGAGAAAACATTCTCCGGCGGGATTGTCAGTTCTGCGAGGCGCTTTGCCTCCGGTGCCGCCAGGTCGAAGCCGACCGTCGCCACCGTGCGCCGTACCGGCGCGTAAATTGCCGCGTCATATGCGGCCGAAGTGGATGTAGCCGTGGCCCCTCACCCCTTTCCTATCGTTCCGTAAACTCGCAGCCGACGCCGTTCCACCACAGCGCGTCGTCCTCGCGGTGGAGCTTCAGTGCCCCCTCGCGGAGCCGCACGGTCATATCTAAGTCCGATACCACACCGTCTTCCCCCGTGAAGCGCACCCGTGCGAAGTATCCGCGCGCCGCTGTGAATAGCCGTGCATAATCCGCCCCGGCCAACATCCCCCACGTGCAGGAAAGCCGCGCTTTCGTCGCGGTTAAGTCACCCACGAGTGCACCGTTTGCGTTCCGCTCAAACCGCCCGACGGGCTCCAATCCCAGTGCGTATTCCGTCGGCGCGGGGAAGTGGACATTGTTGATTTCCAGTGTAAACATAAATTCCTCCTTTGGGCGGAACGATGCCCACATCGCTCCCTATCTTACGCGCGCCCGGGCGTAAGGCTGATACCGCGGCGGCTTGCGACGGCTTGGTAATCCGAAATCGTCGCCTCGGCCAGCCGTCGCCCGTCGATATACAAATTCACCGAGGCGGGCGTACTGCCTGTTCCGCCGCCGCGCATTGCTCCCGCAAGCTGCCCCGCCAACGCTGTCATCCAGCCTGTGTTGTTCTCCAGTGGGAGAACCGCCTCGCGGCCGCGTTCCCCGACCATTGCCAGCGTCGGTTGTGACACGATGCCGCCCTTTGCCAAATACGGTATCGTCGGCGGGATGCTCGTTACGCTCCAACCCCAGCTTTGCCCGAATAAATCACCCACGGACGACAGCAGCCCGCCAATCATATTGACCAGCCCAATAACACCTGTCACGACTGCGGAATTCAACGCGTTCATCGTGCCGATAATGGCATTCGCGACCGATTTGCCAAAACCGCGCCAGAACGGCAGTGTATTCAACCAGACGCCCTTCACATTTGCCGAAAGCGTGTTGTTCGCGCTGAGGAGCTCTTCGTTCATGGTGCCGTGCCACGCCATTGTTGCGTCACCTGTTGACGTGAGCAGCGCCAGAAGCGATTCGCCCGCCGTCGCTGTTGTTGTGACCGCCGCCGTGGCAGCGTCGGCGGAAGCTGTCATCACGCCCCCGTGGAATCCGCTCCAGCCCTGTGTCAACAACGCCGTCACGCGGGAACCCTCCGCACCCAAATCACGGTGCGCTTTCATCATGCTCGTCAACGACGGCAGGCTTTCCTGTACACCGCTGTTCATTTCCAGCAAGGATGTTTTCCCGGCGGACAAAGCGTCTGATAGTCCCGCTGCCGACTCACCTGTGTGCTTCATGCCGAAGCCCAATGCCTCTGTCGCCGTACGGAGTACATCCGTCAGGCTTGTCACCTGTGTGAAGCTTTCCAGCACGCTGGACAAATCGGGCATCTCGAGAGCGGGAACTTCCATCTTCGGCTCCTGCCCCGTTAGCTCCGCAAAGGCTGTTTTCGCCAACCCACCCATTGCAGCCAGGCCGCGCTCGAACATGCTCGTATCCAGTCGCGCGTCCATCACGACAGAGCCTACATTTACAACCGCCATGTATTCACCTCTTTTCTTTTCCGAAGCAGGCGGCAAGCGCCGCCTGCAAGCGTGCCGTATTCATGTACGGCACAGTTGTCTTTTTTTGTGTCTTACGGAAGCGCTGCCACGCCGCGCGCATTTGCCGTTCCGCCAGGTTCATCTTCCGCAACGCATCCGCGTTACGCTCCGTCCGCACCCGCACAACTTTCCCCAGCGGCGTCTCCCCCATTAAACCGGAGAGCAGCACCGCGAATTCCCGCCACGTCATGTTCTGTTCCTGTGCGAGGCGGATACCGTATTGCGACGCGAAGCTCGCTTCAATCAGCGGCAGGTCATACAGCAGGTCGTACCCGCTGTCAGTTTGCGCTTGCCTCGTGTTGAAATCGACGCTCCGCCTCATCCTCCGCGATGCCCTGCACCGCCGCCATCGCCAGAACCACCAGCCGCCGCATGATGGGGAAGGGGAGATCCTGCGCTGCGATTTCCGCGCAGGCCTTTTCCCCCAGTGCATTCCGCAAAATCACGGTAAGCTCGCTTTCATCCTCGCCGCGCTCCCGCAGCTCCTTCGTGATGTTGACGAATACGGACATGCGGTTGTCCACGGGGTAGATTTTGTCCCCCAGCCGGATTTCCGGCCGCTCGGCTAGTTGCGCGTTGTCAATCCCGTACAGCATTACGCCTCGCCGCCCTTCGTGTACACCGGCTTCCCGTCGGACATGCATTCAAATTCCAACGCCGCCACATTCGTCGCGTCGCCGCCGTCCGAGGCGGAGACATTTATAATGCAATCCATCGTGAGCGTGCCGCCATCCGGGAAGCAAACGGCAAGCTTCGTCGCCGCGTCCTGCCCATTTTCATACGCTAACCCGGCGATGTAGTCATTCCCCGCGTCGCCGTAATGCCGCTTCCCGGATATGCTCACCGTGACGGACTTCGCCGTCATCAAGCGCCGCACCCAGCCGCTTTGGTCAATCGGGTTCCATTCCTCCACGCCGTTGTCAAACGAAATCTCAAAACTCTCCATATCCTTCACAACCGTCATTTGCGCGTCCGTACTTGTCGGGCCTTTCGTGCCGACCTTGAAGCGGATGCTGTTCACCGGGAAAACACCTGTCATACCCATATCCATTCCTCCTTATAATTCGTAATACAGCTCAAAATCCATCCGATACTCCCACACGCCATATACATCCGACCCAAGGGAGAACGGTTCATCTTCCAACGCCCGCATAAAACCCGTCGCTCCGCCAATTGTGATATAATCCCGCGTCAGGGCCGTGTGAATGGCCGATGCCGCTGTCTCCGCCTCCACCGCGTTTTCTCCGCCGCGCAGCACCAGCATCATGTGTTTCATCTGATAGCCCGTGCAATCCATACCGCCGATTTTCATACCGCTTTCCGTCCGCACGGGGGCGCCGTATAAGCATAGCGCGTGTTTCTTTTTCGCGTCCATTCGCGCCACGCCGAACCATATGCCTTCGACCGGCAAAATCGTTTCCAAATAATCCCGTACCGTCATCAGGTTCATTTTTCATCACCCTTCCCGCCAAGCATTTTGCGTATCCGTGTGGCGAAGGCCGATAGCCAGAAGTTTTTCTTCCCGCCTGTCAGATACGGCTCAAACCACCGCGCGCCCGCGTTNTTGTTGTGCGCACGGAAGTACCGCAAGTCCGTCCGATTGTACAACAGCCCCGCATACGGCACGCGTGATGCTATCTGCGTCACTCTTTCATCCCCGTTTACGACAGCGGAATCCGTTGCGTCTGACAACGCGCCCGTACGGTATGGTAGTGTCTCCGCTGCTTTTATATCTGAAATGATGTCCGCCGATGCCGCGGTGAACGCTTTGCNNTGTATCTTTGCCAGCGCCGTNAGGCTGCGTCTGTTCCATTTCGCATTGNATGTCAGGTTTACTCGCATCCCATCAACTCCAGCATCACGTATTCTTTCCCGTGCGGAAGACNTGTTCGCTTTGCCTGCGCCACGCGCATTGTGCGCGTTTCCCCATTACGTGTCAGCACACAGGTGCCGTTTGTGTAACGGTGCAAATCGCCCGCGAGCGTTTCCCGCAGGATGGCACGCACAACCGTTCCCGCTTTCGCTTCTTCCGGTGTAAACTTGCTTGCTGCCCGCTCGTACACCATGCAGCGCCCGCTGTGTGTTTCGCTCGGAACGGGCAGCCCTATCTCCGTGTCGATGCAATCATATGCCGTCAGCATATAGTTTGTGCCAAAGCACATTTCCGGCAGCCACATCATGCCATCACCCGCTCAACCAGCCCGGCGCCCCGCAGCAACAGCGCCGCCTCTGTGCAGAACCAGCTTTTTCCCGCCTTGTCCGCATAGGTCACGCTCGCGTCGAAGACTTTGAGGCTCTTCACCGCCGCCGGTTCCGCACCGTGTTCCCGCAGGAAATCCACTTGCAAACAGCACGCCCGGCGCAACGCGTCGCGCTGCCGACTGTTCATAGCGCCCACCGCGCCTAAGCGCCGCGTTTTCCACAATGCTATGCCGTCCACATACAGGCTCGCCGTGGTGAGGAGCTTTGCCAGCGCCGCATCGTCCCCGTCGAAATCCCCGCCATATTCGTTTCTGTAATACACCACATCCGCGTACATCCAATCACCGTCCTTTTCGCTTCCTTCGCGAGCCGTGGGCGAGCACAGCTCGCCCCTACGTTTTCGCCTACCCGCGAATCCTTACACGCTCTACGAAATATGAACCATCACGCCGTCACTGCGCGATGCAATCAGGAACAAATCGCCGAACTGGCGGTTCTGGTACAGCCAGCCGTCGCCCTGCGTGTGCGTACCCTCCGGCCACAACTTGATGTAGCTGTGCTTGTTCACCGCCAGGACAGATTTCGGATGTACAAGTAGCATGTCAATCTGCTTCGCGCCTGCCGCGGGTGTGAAGCCGTCGCTGAAATCATACGCTGTCTTCATGCGGCCGGGCGCTGCCTCCACAATCTGAACACCGTCCAACATCGTGATGTTGCGGTCAAGCTTGCCCGTCGCGCCGTCCACCTGGATGCTTGTTTGCAATTCGCCCGCCGCTTTTCTAAACAATTTACACACGCCCGGCGTGACATACAGGATACGCCCGTCCAACGGCACCTCCTTCTCCGTCATTTCCTGCATGTATTCGTCGAAAATGTCCAGCACATTGCTTTCCGTGATGACGGTTTCATCCGCCTCACCGCCCAGCACTGTGAAGTCCTGGTACAGCTTGGAGAAGCGGTACGCATCTGTCTCCGGTATGGCGAATTCCGTTTCGAACGTGTTCGTCAGGTTGGCCGCCGATGCGGCCTGGTTCGTTTCATCCACATCCAGCGTGTCTACGAAAAATTCCACATCGCGGTCGTGCATCAGCGTGAAGGTTTCGTTCTCGCTCTGCACATCCTGCCTGTTGAAACCGCCGTTGCGGCTGTGGTCCTTGAATCCCTTCAACGTCAGGAAGGGAAGCTTCACTGTCTTGGCGTTTGTGAACACCACGTTTTCCGTCGTCAAGCCCGCTGTGAAGAGCTCTCTCGCGTATTTTCCCGCCAGCTCCTGTGAGAACTGCGTCGCGTAATTCATTGCGTTTGCCATGCTCATCTCTCCTTTGAAATATAATTACAATGCCGTTAGGTATTGATAATGTCTTCGGTATTCGCCGCCGCGTCGGGAGCCATCAATTGCGGCTCCGGGCCGTCCGTCCTCCCCGTTCAGCGGCGCATACCCCTTATTTGTGTCAGCCATACCCGGAACTATCAGGATTCTTCTCATGGGGAACAGTCCCCGCCTTGTCCTTGTTCCGGGATATATGCCTTGCTGAAAACCTTCTATTTATTACCGAAAATTTCAGAAATTTGATCGAGCATTTGCTCGTTTGCATCCATTGCGCCCACGCGCGGGATGTACGCCATCGCTTGGCGGTTCAGCTCGGGAAATTCTTTCAACACCGCCGCCACCTCAGCCGCGATGGATTCCTCAGTGTATTCCCCATTCTCGTCAACATCCGGTGCGGCGAGCCGTACTGCTCGTTCCAGCCTGTCTGGCCGCACCCCCGCCAGCAGCATCGCCACACGCACACGCGCCACGTTCAGCTTTGCCGTCAGTTCCTCCGCGCGAAGTGTTGCGCCCGCAGACGCCTCCGTTGCCGGGATGTAATCATATGCCATATCCAGTTCTTCGTTATACATTTCTTTCCTCCTTTTAGAATAGTACCAGTCCATTGCCTTTCCCTGCCGTCCGCAGGCTATATGCCTATCGCGGACCGTTTTGCCGCGTGCAGCCGCGCGGTTTCCGCTTCCTTTTGCGATTCTGTCCAGCTATTACCATACAGCTCATCCAACGCCGTCTCGATGGACATGATGCCGCTTGCATACGCCTTGCCGACGGTTTCCACCTGTGCCTCGAACGACGGGTTCGCGTATTCACCGAACTCGACGGTGATGTCATATGCACTTGGCTCTCGTCCGCGCATCCAGTCGTAGGTTTGCAGCGAAGCGCATACGATTTTCGGTAATGTCTCCCGCAGAACGGCCATCAGCCGTGCCCGCGTGTACAGGGTCACCTTTTCCTTTTCCCGCTGCGCTTCCGCGTTGTCGAGCTTTTTCACATCTACCCCCAAAGTCGAGGGAGACAACACACCTTGCAAACAGATGTTGAGGAAGGTAGTGTAGCTCTCCAGCAGCGCTGTGGTTGAAATGCCGGGCTGGACGACCTCGATGCGCGGGCTTTGCCCCTCCATTGCTGCCTCTTCCTTCAGTACATAGCGCGCGTTGAACGCATTTGGCCGGAGGAGTGCGCCCGTCTCCGGGTCGCGCGGGAGGTAGCCGTCGGGGATGTAGGTCTGCACACGCCCATCCCGTAACGCGTCCACCCATTGCGACACGCATTCGTCCAGCGCGTCAAAGGCTCCGTTCTTTCCGTCGAATACGCTCCGCCCGCGCCCTTCGTGCCGCGGATTCTCCCCGAACATCAACACTGTCGCCAGTGGAAAGCGATACGGGTTCACCAGATTGGTGAGGCCGCGCGTCACACGGGTCGCCGGCAAGGGAAGCACCTTGCCATTTTTATCCGACAATTGATATGTGACCCCGTCCTTGCCGTACTCTTCACGCAGGCGAAAGCTCCGCTCATCCTCCGTGAATACACTCTCGAAGCAGATGCTTTCCAAACGTTGGCGGCTGTAGCGTAGCCCGACGCTACTCCCTCCATGAAAGGACAGTATCGGTGTCTCCGATGCCGCTGCGTCAACAGAAAGCTTGAATGCCCCGTCCCCTTCCGCCAGCGCTGTTCGCACCGCCCGGCGGAGCAAATGGTCGAAGCCGTTCGCTTTCGCTATCGCCTCCCAGTCCGCCTGTCCCTCGTCGTATTCGCCGCCACTTACTCGGATTGTGAGCATGTCGGTGCAGACAATGTCCGACAACACATCCACCATCAACGCCGGCAATCCACAGTGCAGCTTTCGGAAGGTGAGCCCGCGGCTGCCTCGCGCGCCCCAAAACGAAGTGTTTCCCACATGGTCGTCATATAGTTCGTAATATTGCTGAAGTTCACCCGCTTGCCCGCGATACCACAACCGGTTGCGGAATGCTTCGGACTCGAACGAAGAATCTATATTGATAACCATGTCGGAATCAGCTCTTGGCTGGAAGATAAGATTGCGGCGCTTCAAATTGCGAAACCAGTTCAATGAATCCCCTCCTTTTCATGTTTTTTTATCTTAATGGTATCACCTGACAGAACATACCATCTAATAATGAGTATACATCCTTGCACACTCTCAAACAATTCCACTCGTATAAATTACGAAAAAACGCCCCGAACCTGTGCGTCGTCTGACGCACAGGTTCGGGGCGGGGGATAGCGAGACAAAGAAGGAGCCCCCGCGAAAAACGGGGGGGGCTCCTTCTTTGTCTCGCGTAAAGCGTCGCGCAGCGACGCTTTACGGCGAATCCAACTCTCATAGTATCACCAGTGAATGGTGTTATTTTTTAACATGTCCCTTAATTCCAACTGCCGGGGCAAGGGCGGCGCGGTCAGCATCGGCGCAAGCGTTTCGTCCGGGAGCAATCCGTACAAATCGGGTCGTCGCTCTATCAGTGTTCGCTTTGCAATAGCAGGCTCCCCGGACATCGCCGTCGGGATATACCAGTCCGGCTGCGTTTTGGTTATATCCAAATCAATCTCCGCCCAAACGAGGCGGTTCGGGTAAAAGCCCGCGTCCGCAAGGACAAGCCCCCAGTGGTCGATGACGCTGGAATGCCCTGCGGAATTATGGATGTGGTTCTTTGCCGTCACGATATACATCGACCCGTCATTCGCGCGTGTGCGGAGCGTTGCCTCGCCAATCGCGTCGTACCAGCCGTATCCCGCCGTCGGGTGGAACACAATTTCTACCCCTTGTAACGCCAATACGTGCGCCGCCTCGGGGAACATCATGTCATAGCATATCAGCACACCGATTCTGCCGAAATCCGTATCGAACACAGTAAGAGCATTACCCGCCTTCATCTGCCACATTTCATTTGGCGGTAAATGCGTTTTACGGTACTCCCACACGATTTGTCCTGTGCGGTCGAAGAGCGATGCGACATTATACACCGCGTCGGGATAGCGTTTGTAGTAGCATGCTACGACATACATCCCGTATTCCCGCGCCTTGGCCGCTACCTGTTCCTCCGCGTAAGCCGCCGCGGCCTCCGCCAGTTCAGGGAAAATGTTATTCTCCGACACATCCGCTATATAAGCGCCCATGACGCCCATGTCCTCGCCTGTCGTCACAATGTCAAGCCGGTTCGCACCCGCCTCGTCCAGCCGCGCAAGTGTCAAATCGACCTGCTTTTTTACATGATGCTCCATGATGTACGGCACGCTTGCCGCGTAATCGTCAGCGAAGGGATTACACCTTTGCTCCATAGGCCATTCACAAAGCTGTATCGCGCCGATCCGTACTTTCCGCATGGCTGTCCCTCCTATTTCTTCACGACATTGAATACGCGCATCGCACTCTGTACCGCTGCCTTTTCCGTAAGCACCACGCGGTACGCACACGCGCCCCAGTTCCGTTGCAAGCGTATATCTGTCAGCTCAATTTTGTCAATACTTGCGTCCAACGCATTCGCGTCGTACAGCAACATGCCCGTCACGCCGTTCAACGCAACCTCAATACCCTCCGCCGTTACGATAGGCTCCTTTTGTGTCACAAAATTATACGAAACTGCGCCTGCCTGTGCCAATAGGAAATCATCCGCCACAAACACGGTTTTGCGATTTCGGTCAAGCCCGATGTGCCGGTGCCAACGGGACACACCCGCTTCCGCAGGGTATGCAGGTGCGATGTCCATCGCCAAACCTGCCGCCGCGTCACCGCAGTCATACTGCACATCCCGTGCGTGATACGCCTGGTCGTCGCGCTGCATCACGCCATTGATTGTCGGACAGTTGTGATACTGCGATTGCAAATACCACAGCTCGAACCGCTGCGCACTGAAGGTCTGTGCTTTATATTCCTCTGTGCCGAAGTCGATGAACAGCGGTTGCCCATCCAGGTACACAATGAAATTCCCCACATCGTTGTGATTGTGGCTTTCCCCATTGTGTCCGCCCTTGGCGGATAAGTATAACCCCTTAGCCGAACCCTCTTGCTCCCGTGCGCAAAGCACCTGCACCGTGTCCAGCCATGCGTCGCGTACATACGGCGCCGCGCTTTGCATCGCTTCGCGTTCCGCCTTGGTGAATGCATCCGTCAAGTAATGATACGGGTTGAACCAATTCTGCCGGTTGATTTTCATACCCTTGCTTGACGCGCCCAGCTGCGTCAGCAGCGGGTCGTGAATATTTTTTCCATAACAGAACACCTGCGATGGCAGAGGCACAATCGCATCCCCGTCGGCATAGTCTACGAAATAATCCCCGTCGATGAAGACCTTATACAGGTACGTCCCCATCCGTTTCACCTTTTCATCGGCGAAACCATCAATCGCGCCGTTCGTCGCTTCGCGGATGAGCTCTAGGCACACATTGTACCCGCCACCCGCCGCGCCCCAGTACATCGGCCCCTCGTCGCAGCCGCCGTCCTCAGAATACGTCTTGTGATACACGTCCAGGCTGTATGCCATGCGCTTCAATGCCTTTTCCCGTTCCGCCTCGCCGAAGTCCATTGTCAAATGGCACATCAACACATTCGCATTACACCACGGGTTCCAGTTGTTGATGCGGTTTTCAATATACCCCATCCACCAATATGTGTCAATCGCCGTATACGGCTTGATGACGCGCCGCCGTATCTCGGTATGAATCCGCTTACAAATCCGCGGGCTGATTTCGTCCAGCGCGTCTTTCATCAGGTAATATACCCATGCCAGCAGCACCGCCGTTTCGGAGCTGCCCAAGTCCACAATCAAATAATTTTCATCCGGGATGCCCTCGTTGGAATTGTTGTGGTCAATCGGCGGCGTCCATGTCGTGCACTCGCACACGGCATAAATCCCGTTGATGATTTGTTGTGTAAACCGCCCTTTGCCCTCCATGCACTCCGCAATGGTGAAAATGCCCAGTGCTGCTCGCTTCGCTGTATACGACAGCCAATGCGGGTAAAAATTCCCCTCTGTGCCGTATACGCGGTAGACGTACATTGGCGTAATCGGCCAGTTGTAGTCGATGTCGCTTTCCGCCTCGTCAATCCATTTCTGCCGCGTTTCAATATCGAGAGCCTCCCACACCGCACGCTCCCCATACTTGGGGAACGGGTGGAATGCTGACGGGGATACAAACAATTCTTTGACGCTCCGGTCGCCTATCATTTCGCATAGCACAAGCAATTCCTCCTATATAATGGAGTTTTTTCGAATAAACCGCATGACTTCCTTGCCTTCGTCCAGATTGTCGATATTCAGCATGATGACAACGCGGCCTTTTTTCATATCGCCGATGTACTTGTACACATCCTGCGCTGTGCAGCGCACCATCAGCGGCAGGTCGCCATGCATTTCTATAATCTCCGGCAGCAGCTCCACCGGCTTCTGCAAGCCCGGGTCCCAACTGATTTCCAGCAGCTTAAGATGCTTCAGCTTCGCCACATCCGCGTGGATGTGATAGCCCTTCATATGATGGTGGATGAACGCGGACTGATAATAGTCCAGTATCTTTTGCGTTGCTAGAAAATCAAAATCCCGGAACTGCTGTGGCGCACAGAGGTCGTTGAAATCCAGCGAAATATACGGCGCGCGGCCTTCGAACCAGCAGTTCGCCGCCACGGAGCCGCCGTTCACATCGCCCGTGATTTTGTGTATCGAATCCTCCAGCCAAATTGCCGCCTTGCCGCAGAAATCCATCAGTGCTGTCACGTTCTCCGGCTCGTCATACAAATCCATGAAGATTTCATTCCCGCGGATGGCATTCGCCAAATCGCCTGGCCCCGCGTTCGGGAAGCCGGCGACCGCATATTCACCGTTTTGCAGGTCAACATACATCTGTGTCATTTCCAGCACCTTGCGGTACCAGTAATTGCTGTCATCCATTTGTAACTTCGGTATATCCTCGTCCCAGTTGTCGATGAGGTGATGCACCCAGCTCGTATCTTCGCCGAATGTCACCGGCAGACCCGTCACATACGCGCTGTTCACGCCATAACCCAGATTCACGTTCAGGGCAGGGAAGTAGTCGTTGTCCAAGTCTTTTGTATATTCCAAGAAGAAGTCATGCTGCTTCTTGGCGTACGCCACAAATGCCCGTGTGTCTTTGTCAAAATCCCATGATGAAAGCGGCCGCGCCGGGAATCCGAACGCGCCGTAGTCCACATTAAAGGTATACGGGCATATCGTCACCAAAATCTGCCCCGGCGTTTTGTCCCGGTGGAATTGCCGCCACTTTTCACTGCGTTGTATAAGTCGGTTGTTGTAATCCATTTGAAACCCTCCTACAGGTTTTCAAAAACGACCTTCCAATCCGCTTCGCTGGCTTTGAGGCTCATGATGGTCACACGCCCCTCGCCGACAGCGTATTCGCGGAGCACGGCAGGGTACCCTTCGCCATCCGCGATGATTTCAACCGTATCGCCCATGACAACCTTGCGGAAGTCCGTCGGTCCCCAGATATATGCGTTCGTATCGTCCTTCAAGAATATGTCACTTGTCGTCAACAACCGGCCGCCGCGCTGCACAAATGCCAGTACATCCGCCGCCAGCTTTTCTTTATAGATAATCTGCATCGGCAGTACAAGCGTATCTCCTGCGCCGAAAGCAGTCAAATCCTGTGGGAAGTCCGCAGCATACCCCGTGTCAAACGCGGCCTTATACACCGTGTAAATCATATACTTCTGGTATACCAACCGGTTTTGCCGCTTCCAAAAACCTTCCTCCCAGGTGTGGTGCTCCTGTACGGCGTATGCCCAGGAGGATTCGAAGTCATAATGGAAAAGCAGTTTCTTTTCCGGCTTTGGATTTTTCGAAGTCCAGTCGCGGAACTTGAAATAATTTGCGGATTCCTTGCCGTACGCGTCCACAAAGCCGCTCGGCCCCTGCTCCTGCCCCGCCGTGAAAGGGTGAAACGCGAACAGCCCTGTCAGTTCGCAGCCCTTCGCCTCCGCTACATCCATCATATCCGCTAGTCCGTCAAACCCCGTGCCGTATTCCAGTATCCAGCAGGGTTTGTGCTTGATGCTGTACGCAAGGTCGAAATAGAAGCCGTATTCATACGCGCGCGGGGAATAAATGTCGAACGCCGCCACGTCTAGTTTGTCGAACATCTTAAACCAATCTGTGTTGTCGCCCATGGAAAAATCGTCTTGGTTCGTCGTAATCGGCGCTTCGGAATATGGGCGGATAGCGTCATACTGCATGTTTGCGTATTCCACCACGCTGTCTGACGAAAATCTGTGGAATTCATACATCAAGCTCGGATGCGGCTTTACGGGCAAAAATGCGCCATTTTCCCGCGGGGGCATAATTTGGTCAAACCGTTGGTAGCTCTGCGACCAGAAATTGCCAAGCCAACGTGCGTTCAGATTCTCGATTGTGCCGTACTTTGCTTCCAGCATATCCTGAAACTTCTTCCGGCACGTCGGGCAGAAACAATACTTATGTTCCGCCGCCAGCTCATTGTCAATCTGCCATGCGAACAGGTTCGGCCGCTTGCCGTAGCGTTTTGCCATTTCTTCCGCGATGATACGGCTGTACTTCCGGCTTGAAACCGAATTGTAACACCGATGCTGCCGCCCGCCGAATACGACCGGCTCCCCGTTTTCATTCACGGGCAGCGCGTCCGGATATTTTTCACAAAGCCAAATCGGCGGTGTTGCCGTCGGCGTGCAAAGTACAACCTGTAAGCCTTCCTCTGCCGCCATGTCAAACGCCGCGTCAAAGACTTCCCAGTTGTATTCGCTCTCGTCCGGCTCCATCAGTGCCCATGCGAATTCTGCAAAGCGCACCATGTTAATCCCGCCCGCCTTCACCTTGCGGAACATGTCGCGCCACATCGCGCGGGGCAGGTATTCGGGGTACATTGCGACAGATTTCAACATATACAGTCCTCACTTTCATAAATCCACAACGGTTACGCCCACACATACCGCGTCTTTTTCCCATGCAGCAAGTATTCGCAGGGCGTCTGGCTGTTCAGCCAATCCAATGGTTCCGCCACGGGTGCGGGTTCCGCCGCCAGCGCAAACGCTTTTGTGAGCGCGGCGTGGTGCTCCGGCGTCGCCTTTGCCGGGTCAATCGACACCAGCAGCGGCGTACCGCTTTTCGCGACCAAATCCAGCCACTGCGCGTTCAACCGCCATGGTATGTTCTCCGTAATGCCGACACAATCCGCGTCCGAAGCGTAAAACATCCCGTGCTGCATCGCGCGGAAGGCCATCGTGTTTATGCCCATTTTCCGCGTGCGGCTCCATTCCAAACCACTCGTGTCGTCGCCCGTACGCTGCATGGCGTGTATTCCCGCGACCGCGTGCGATACCGTGTTGCACCCGATGACAAGCTTGTCGCCCGCCGCGTCCTGTATTATGCGGTAAAGGTTCAATATAATTTCCATTGTCGTGCGGCTGCGGTCAGCGAAATGCCAGCCCGGGTTTGTGAGCTGCCCGTTTTTCATATCCATGCCCCAGCGACCGAGGATGTCATATGTTGTGTAGTCGTGCTTCACGGATTGGAAGCCCCACGAAACAATACGCTTGATGTCTTCGTGAATCCAGGTTGTAACCTCCGGCACGCTCGGGTCGAGGAGCCAAGGGAACTGTCCGCCCAAATCCTGTGTGTAGAACCGGTTGCGCGGCAACATGTGTCCTTTGTGGGTATATCCGATGTTCAGCAACGGACGAATCCACAACCCCGGCTGCACGCCGCTGCGCGTCATCTCTTCCGCCAGGCGCGGCATATCCGGGAAACGCACGTTCCCCTCATGCCACGGCCCGCCGCAGTAGTCAACGTTTTGGCAGACCTGCCAGCCGTCGTCCACATACATAAACGGACGGTTTCCGCTATCCGGCGCGAGGGAAGCGATAAACTTACTGTCTTCAATCATTTTCGCATGTGAGGAATGGCCATACGCATAGTACCAGTTGTTCCCGCCGTATACCGGCGCCTTCGGCATCACCGGCGCGTCGCACAGCATCCCACAAAACCGTCGCCCGAACGCGAAGACATTTTCGTCCTTGCTTTCTGCTGAAACAATCGTCGCCGCGTGCAGCGTCCGCCCGCCAAGGATGACACCCATGCCGCCGTTTTGCACATCCAGTGTCAGTGTGATGGAATCCCGTGTCACCTGCCAGTCGCAGAACGAAGCGCAGCCTGTCTTCACGCCGAAAGCGCAATCCCCGCCGCCGGATAGCATCAGCATATACCACGGCATATGCCTCTTGTGTACATAACCCCGGAATTCGAGGTCGCCGTACCCGCGCTCCCAATGGTCGCCCAAGAACCGCGCATCCGCGGGCAGTTCGCCGCGCCATGTCAACAATAATTTGCAAACCGGCGTCTCCTCCGCACATATCGAAACTGTGCCGTTTTCCAGCGCGACCGAGATGTCCCGGTATGTCCAAACCCCGCCAAAGCATTCGATGGAAATAAGGCTTCCATCCTCCATTTGTACCTGCGCCGCGTCAAACGGGCGCTGAACGGTTTCGCTATACCGCATACGCTACCTCCATTACTTGTATGAAACTTCAATGGTGTGGTGCTTGCCGTCTGCAAAGTCCGGCAACACATTCCCGTTGATGCCCTTACCATCCACGACCACTTGCAAAGTGCCTGCGCCGTTTCGGATGACAAAATCGTATGTTGCACCCCGGAACTTGCGGGAATATGTAATTTGGCCCCATGCTTTCGGCAACCTCGGCTGCACTTTCAGCCCATTGTAATCCGCTGCCACACCCAGAAATTCCTCCGCCATCACATTGTTCACCCATGAAATCGAACCTGTAATCCACGCAAATTCCATCTGGAACGCGTTGTTCCGGTGGTCCGGCCCGTAGTAGCAATTCGCGTAAATATACGGCGGACAGTTCGCTTTGTTGTCGTCGCCGTGCAAGTACCCCGCCGTCAGCCGCTTGAAATGCTCATATGCTTTCTCCGTATACCCGTTCCGCAGCATCCCCATAATGAGCCAGATATTTGTGTGCGTGTAAATTGTGCCGTTTTCGCAAATGCCAGGCTCCATCGTGCTGATGCGGCCGATGCGCTCGTTCACCTTTGTAAACGTCGGCGCGAGGAGCTTGTAGCCGTGCGGTGTCATCAACATTTTATCGCAGGATTCCAGCACCTGCGCCGCTTTCTCCGGCGCAATGTCCGAAATCAGCGCCCAGCCTTGCGATTCGCTGAAAATTTGTCCCTCGTCATTCTCCTTCGAGCCAACCTTGATGCCGTCGTCGTCAAAGCACCGTACGAACCATTCGCCGTCCCAGGCTGTTTCCGCAACGGCCCTCCGCATCTTCTCTGCGCTTGCCAATGCGCGCGCCTGCTTCGCCGCATCTCCGAGGAACGCGTACAATGCGGCAAGTTGTTTCTTCGCCTCGACAAACGCTTCACTCAGCCACACGCTTTCACCCTTGCCGTTCTTGCCGACGGCGGTGAGAGAGTCGTTCCAGTCGCCGAATTTAATCAAACACAACCCGTGCGCCCCGCGATGATTCTCCAAGAAATCCAGCGCCCGTTCGATATGTCCAAGCACGGTTGCCTCCCCCTCGTCATAGAAGGGGACGACCTCCGCAAGCAAGGAAATATCCGCTGTCTCCCGCACATACGCCGCAAGCGTGAACGCCAGCCATAAAGCGCTGTCGGAATAGGGTTTTGTGTCAATCGGGTTCCAGCCGCGCATGGCCGTACCGTCTGCATATTGGTACCGCACCGCCTCGCGGATGATTTCTTTCGTTCGTTCCGGCATATAGCTGCACACACCGAAGCCGTGCTGCACGATGTCGCGGTAGCCCATCCAGCCCCAGCGGCACCACGCCGCGCCGAAGGCGGACTGCTGTTTCATCCAGTGGTTGAACAGCTCGTCGAAATGCGCGTCCGGCGTTTTAACAACGTGATGGCTGCACATTTTCTCTTTGCTTGCCTTTAGTTCTTTCCAATATATATCGTATTTTCCCAGATATGTATTCAATAATTTCCGAATCGTCGCCGTACCGTCTGCCGCGCCTAAAACAAAATGGATTTCTCGCTCTTCTTCCGTGTCAAGCTGTACGGAGAGCTGCATCGCACCAATCGTCGCGTCGGAGCTGCCGGGCGTGTTCGTACACCGTCCCGCTACCACCGCGTCCGGTGCGGAAAGATTCCCGTACATCCCCACAAACGCATCCCGCGTGGAGTCGAACGCCTCAATCACCGCGTCCGCCGCCAGGAAACCTGTCAAGTAATCGTGCGGCCGCACATGCGGGTGCTTATCCGCGACGACCGCGTTCAACGACGGCGAATACCCGCCTGAACGGTACAGCATGTCGCCGTAGCTGTCAAAGCCCCACTTGTAGCGGAACTGGAATTGGTTGTACATGAAGATGGAGAGGTTCCGCGCGCGGCCGGAACGGTTAATAAGACTGAGCTTCCACAGCTCCACCGGGTCGCCGCCCTTTGGCACCAGAAGCGAAAACACCGCTTCAATGCCCTCCGTGACATTGCAGATGACCGTGTATCCAAGGCCATGCGTACACTCGTATTTCTCATACGCGCGCCGCACCGGCTCCCAGTTCACATTCCAGAACACACCTGTGTCATTGTCCCGCACATAAACCAAGCGGCTCATCAAGCTTTCGCGCCCGTAGATGTCAAAATCGCACACGCGCCCGTTGCCGGTCAGGAGCTGGACAGCCTCAAGCCCCTCCATTTGGTAATCCGCGTACCCAACACCCGTCTGCGATACATTGGACATGATGACATCATTCCACATAAAATTATCGAACGCACGCGGCGTCGCCGGATTGTTCACCACAAATTCCAAACCGTTATTCTGAAACGAACCATACGGATGTTCCACGAAATCACCTGACCCTTCGGGCGCGCCGGTGCGCACGCCAATATTGTACGGATAGTATTGTTTATTGTTTATATTGTGAAAAAAGAGCTGCCTGCAACGTTTTCAGACAGCCCTTAGCAACTAAACTCTTCCTTTACCAGTGTAACCCGATTTCGTTATTTTGTCAAGCATTTATTCACAAGAAATCCAGCCGATTCCATGCGAAACAGGGTTAAAAATAACAAAAAAACACCTCGAAGCGATGAACTTCAAGGCGTTTTGTATGAATTATAGGATTGCATCACGGGAGAGCACTTGACAACCTCTTGCTCTGTCAAGCTGCGAGAACAAGACCGTGATGACATGAAATTCTACAGCTTCGCTACAGACTCCCGCACCACAAGTTCCCCGACGATATTGGCAATCACCGCGCGTTCTTCCCCGCTGGCGGCAAGGCTGCACAAATTTTCGACTGCAAGCTTACCCATGCGTTTCCGGTCGATACGGATTGTTGTCAGCCTGGGGAAAATCATCTCCGCCATGGCGATATCGTCAAAGCCAATCACAGATATTTCTTCAGGTACGCGTATGCCGCGCTTGACCAGCAGGTTAATCATCGCGATGGCCGTCCGGTCGCCCGCGCAGAACCATGCCGTTGGCCCTTGATTCAAATCTGCCATGTACGGCTCCAAGTCCTCCAGCGTGTTCAATAACTTAAACCGCTCATTTTCACCGAATATGACATCCTCCTCACAAACCGGGAGGCCGCTGTTCCGCATGGCGAGGTTGAAGCCGCACCAGCGTTCATACACGCTCATCGCCACATACGCCGGCCCGATAAAGCCGATGCGCTTGTGTCCATTTTCAATCAAATACTTCGTCGCCATATATCCGCCGTTCATATTTGCCGCACCGACGCAGCCCACCGGCACATTGCCATAGGAAATATCCACCGTCAGCATCGGATGTTTTAGCTCATACAGCTTTTGTATGTATGACCGGCGGAGCACGCCAATCACCAAAACTCCGTATATAGGGATGTCCCGCTGGAATTGCGGGAGCTGGAGATTTTCTTCCATCTCCCGTGTGATGCCCACGTTGATGGACACAAAGCCGCGCCGCTTTGCCTCGTTTTCAATTGCCCAAAAGACTTCGGAATAGAAGAAGGTGTCGTTGTGCAGATATTCCGGCACGATGACGACGATACAGTTGCTTCGCGCATCCTGCCGCGCCGCGAAGGAGCCGTAATTCAATTCAATGGCTTTTTCGATAATCTGCTCCCGAAGCTCATCGCTTACGCCCTTTTTGTCATTCAAAGCCAGCGACACGGAGTTCTTTGATATACCTAACAACCGCGCAATGTCGTCCATTGTCACTTTTTTTGTCGCGCGTGACCGCCCCAGTGCCTTGCTCTGCATCCTCTTCATTCTGTTTGCCCCTCAAGCGCAGATTTGCTTATCGTGCGAATGGTGCGGCGCGAAAAAGCGGTTGCCTTAACTATAACAAATCCGCATGATTCTGTCAAGCGATTGTATAGTAGAGGAACATTATCTATTGTCAATGAACCGTGCCGCCGCCTGCGCTGCGACAAGTCCTTCCCCAATCGCCTTGCTGAGTTGGTATGGCCAGCCTGTACAATCCCCGCAGGCATACACACCCGCGACATTTGTTTCCATCAACCGGTTCACCGTGACGGCGCCGTTTTCCGTTTGCAAGCCGTATACAATGCTGTCAAGCGGTGCGGCTGCTTTGATGAAGAATACACCGCCGCAGGGGATGACTGTGTTGTTGTCCAGTTGCAAACCCGTAACGATGCTTTCCCCCAGTACCGCCGAAGGTTTGCCCGCGGCGACCTTGATGTTGTCACGCAAATGACCCGGTGCGCCGTAGAGCGGCAGGTAGGTCACGTCCGGGCAGATTTCCGCCAGGAAGTTGGCGTCTTCATCTGCTTCCACCGTCTCCCCGGCGATGACGACAGCCTTGCCGCGGTACAGCATACCGTCGCAAGTCGCGCAATAGCTTACCCCGCGCCCGAGGTATTCTTCCTCGCCGGGGAGCTTTTTGCCCTTTTGTACGCCCGTCGCCAAAATGACAGCCTGTGCTTCCAGCAATTCGTTGCCTAGATTTAATGCAAAATGCGTACCCATAGGCATTGCTTGCAGCACGCGGCCCTCACGGATTTCCACACCCAATGCTTTCGCGTGCGTGAGATAGCTATCCATCAATACTGCGCCTGTTTGTCCGTTTGCGCCAAGGTGGTTCGCCACGCGTTCCGCCTTCCACAATGCGCTTGTTTCCGGCGCACGTCCAATCACTACAGCGGATTTGTTCCGCGCCGCCGCGTTCACCGCCGCCGAAAGCCCCGCAGGCCCCGCGCCTATGATTGCTATGTTGTACATTGTAATCACCTCATACATTTGGTATACTTTAGAAAAGAAAAGGGGGTACTATCATGAAAACACTCATCATCAACGGCACCACGCGTAAAAACGGCGACACCGAAGCGCTGTTGAACGAATTCATCCGCCATCTGCCGGGCGAACACTTGATTCTCTCACAGGATAGCGGCATAGCGCCTTGCAAGGATTGCCGATATTGCTGGTCGCACGAGGGCTGCTGCGTGAAGGATGACATGCAGCCCGTCTACGAATACCTGCGCGATTGTGACAATGTTGCCATTGCGTCGCCCGTCTGGTTTTCTACCTTGAGCAGCGTGACAATCGCCATCGGCAGCCGTATCCAAATGCTCTACGCGCAGAACGCGTTCTTCGGTCAACCCTTCGAGATGAAGAGGCCGAAAAACGGCGTGCTTTTCCTCGCTGGCGGGGAACCCAGCACCGCTGAAGCTGCTGCGCCTGTCGCCCGCACCATTATGAAATTCATGGGTGTGCAAAGACCCCTCGCAGCGGAGGTGTATTCCTTGCTGACGAACGACGTCCCCGCAAAGGACGACAAACAAGCTTTGCAAGCCGCACGCGATGCGGCAGTGAAACTCTCTTTGCTGTGCCAGTAACACGGGCGGCCATCGACCGTACCGACTATAACCCCTCAGATAACGACAATGCATACACCCCGTCGCCAAATGTCCGTCCGCCGGCATTCTCCATTTCTTGGAGGATGTCGGCGATGCTTGTCCCGGAAAAAAGCTGCGGGTACATGGCCTCCGCAATGTACAGCTTCGCAAGCAGGCGGCCTTCGTCTGTTTCGAATAGTTCAGTGGAAAGCAGCAGCACGGTTTGGTTCATGATGGCCGAAATGCCATTCCAACCCGGCCGCGCCGCCATATCATCCAGCGCAGTCAATGCTGCGGCTGTATCGGAAACCCCTGTACCCAGCACATCTGTGCACTTCACAACCACATTCGGGTTCTTGCGTAGAACCCAATCGTCCGTGACAGCGGGCGTTTCGCCTTGCAGCTTCTCCGCGATGTTATACCCGCCCGCTTCCCAAATAAACGTGTGCAAATCCGACGCACGGCTCACCGTTGTATATGCGTCCGCCAACTCAAAGTATATGTAGCCCTTCTCACATTCATACAGCGCACCGAGGCCGTTCCGCAGGAATTTTGCATTCGCGTCGATGATGAGGCCGATTGCGCCGCCCTCATCGGATGGGTTCGATTCCCCGGCCATATCCGCAGGTGCCGTTTCCGTCAGGCTGTCTGCCGCAGGTGTATCCGGAGCCGCAACCGGTTCGCCCGCTGCATCCACTGTGGCTGTCCCCCCCCCGATGAAGGCGCTGTCGTCTGCAACCGTCACTTCCTCGGGCGCTCTGTCCGCTGCTTCCGCGTCCACGACCTCCTGTGCGCTCATTTCCGGCGCACGCTCCGTCGGCGGCGTGTTTTTAGCCGGTTCTTCCGATTGCGCGGGTTCCGGCGTCGGTGTCGGTGTTGCGGGTTTTTCCGTCGGCGGCAAAGGCGTTTCCGTCCGCGCAGGTGCGACGGTTGCGGACGCTTCCTCTTGCGTAATCCGCACGCGGCATCCGCCGCAGACACACAAAGCCGCAAGCGCGAGAAGCACAAATATCACTCGCATCTTCATACGCCCGCACCTCCGTTAAACCACACCGCCGCCAACCGTGCTCTTGTCAATATCCCCGCGTCCGCCTCCGTCCGCCGCAGCATCACCGTGAAGCGCTCCATTTGCGCCCGATGCGCTTCCGTCATCGTATGCCCGCCATACACACATTCCCGCCAAAGCGCCGCCGCGTCTTGGTATGCCGCCGCCAGGGCAGGGGAGAACAGCGATTCGATTTCGTCCGTATACGTGGCATACACCGCGTTCCGCAGATGCAGCCCTCGTAGTGCCAGACAGTCCATACACAGCGCAAATTGCCGCCGAATCGCCTCGCTTGCGTCGGGTGACACGAGAAGCGCCCGGCGCTGCGCTGCCTTACGCAAGGTCATTGCCAGCCAGAACACCAACAATGCTGCCAGCACCAGTGCCGTCACAAGCGCAATCCACGACGCACGCGGTGTCATGCTTCCGGCTTGCGCCCCGGCGAACGCATCTTCGTGCTCCAGCCGAAGACCTTGGCCCGCCGCGCCGTCCGCACGCACCGCCTCCGTGCGCCATTCCTCCTTGTGCCGCTGCGCCTGCCGCTGTATCTCTGCTTCTTGCAAAGCTGCCGCCGCAGGATTCTCCACCGTTTCGCCAAAGAAATCCCGCACCGCCTCAGCGCTGTTGTACAAGGCCGCGTTTGGCCCGGGGTAAAAAGCCAAAGAAAGCCCTGCTGTCAACGCCATCGCTGTGAGCAGACTCAACACTGCCGTTGTCTTGCCTTGCGGCAATGCGAGCAGCTCCAGTGCGCCGAACAATGCAAGATTCCACATAGCCGAGGGGAAAACGCCGAAATAAACCTGCACCCCCGCAATCGCCGCGGCAATGAGCCCAAGCAGCCATACGCGCCGCTTCCATGCAAGCAGGAGGCACATCCCTGCGCTCGCCAAAGCAAACACCGCGCATGCCGCGCCCATCGCGGCCTCATGCATGTGTTCCGCGAGGTTGACCGTAAACATCGTATACAGGTAAAGCTGTTTCCGCTCACTCGCAGCGAAGAGGCGGTTGCACAACAGTAGAATGCCGTTCCCGGTATTTCCGAAGGAGAACGTCAGCAACGGCGCAGCAAAGCCCAGCATGTTTCCGAGCGCGCCAAGCGTCGCGGCAAACAGCAGTATTGCCGCCGCGATGCGCCATGCGCGCCCATTGTGCCGGGCGGCATTTGATACAGTTAAAGCGATGCCCTGCCTCTCCATGTCAAAACTCCCCTCATTTTTGAATATACGACAGTATCTCCGAAACATCGGAAATCCAGCCGTTGTTGATGTCTATGGATTGCACCTTTACCGAAAGCTGTGGCAGCACAGCCATGTCCATACGCTTGCGTGCCTCCCAGAATGCGATTTTTTCTTCCGAAGGCGCATCTTGCCCGCGGCTTTCCCGTGCGGCAAGCAAACGCGCCCGCACATTGTCCGCCGAAAGGTAAAATACAACCGGGTGCAAATGCTGGACGGTGGCAAGTAATGTTTCCAGATGTAAAACAATATCATCTGCGGAAGTGTTGTATCCGCGAATCAAATCGTTCGTCATATGCGACACGAGCGATGCGTCAAAAATGGCGTAATCGCAATCGGCGCCGCTTGCCGCGTATCGTTCCCATAACCGCAAAAAGACAGCGGTAAACGTGGACAAAGGCACAGGGCTGTTGATCGGGTTGAAGCACAATTCCTTTGCATGCAGCGCTGTGAACAACGGCTCCGGATACAGCGGTGTCCGCCCGGCTTGATACCGCAACAGGACATAATTATACTTGTCAATGATGTTTTCCTCGAACACGCTTATATATTCGGGATAGCTTGCCAGCAAATCCGCATACTCGTCCGACGTCAGATACGCCGCCCAGCACAAATCCAATGGGCTTTCCGCATCGCCTTCCAAATAATGGCGGACCGTATATCCCTGTCTTTGTAATGTTTCGCGCAGCGTGTTCACCATTGTCGACTTTCCGATGCCGGATACACCCTCGATAAAGATAAGATTTTTCATATGTCCTCCGAATGCTACAGCTCCAACATGTCCAGCTCTATTGCGTAGTTTTCCGTTGAAAACGCGAATGCGTACGTTCCGTCCGGCTGGTAGCCGTTCCATGCAGGTTCTCCATTGCAAACAAGCGCTGTCACGCGGTTTCCGTTGCGGAGCAAATCCAAATCCGGCGGGGTTTCCACCGCAACGACGACAACATGCGCATAGGCGCAAAGTTCATGTGCATCACGGAAGCGCGCGGCGACTGTGTTTCCGCCTTTCGTGAAGGTGCTTGTCAGAAAGCCCTCTGTCGCCATGGCGAGCGTATCTTCGTCTGCCAGCTCCCATTCCCGCAGCGCACCTGTTTCTGCATCGCGGTACCCAAGCGTATGCGCCACGCCTTGCCCGCACAGTGCCGAAGAAACGGAGGCGAATACCTCTGCCGCCGCGTCCATCGCATCGGCGTTAATGGTATCGGTGCCCAAAATCGTCGTCTCCAGCAACAACAGCATCCGCCGCACGACGGGCAGCCCAAGCTCCCGCGTCAGCAGTGTGTCTGCCTTCTGCGACAGCTTCCAATGGATACTACGGATGGGGTCGCCGGGGATATACGCCCGGATGGCATATGTCTCAGATGGGTCGTAGCCCGGTTGGGTCATGGAATATTCGTCGCTGTCTGCGATGGCGTCGGCCTGCTCCGGAAGCGACACGTTCACGGGAAAGCGGGAAGGCCGTATCCACAGCCCGTGTTCCGCGTGGAAAGCAATGCTCCGTTCAAACAGGCCGAACACATCGCCCGTCCGCAGGTGGTCCGTCGTCACTGTCAGCCGCCCGCAATGGGACGACACAAGGTCAAAACGGATGTCTGTCTTACCCTTTGGCGGGAGGGAAAAGGGTAGAACCCGCGTCATGCCCGCCCCTGTAAGCGCATTCGTACAAGTGACGCGGCATACGGCACGCTGTACAGGAAAAAAACCAGCATTCTGTACATGGAGAACGCCGGTGAACGGCTCATTCTTTGTGCCGTCGCGCGGCATATCGAAGGTGACCCGGATACTGCCCGCTGCAAAACTGCCAAGTGCGGCCAGAAGCACCGGTACCACAATAGACGCGAAAAGCACCGTAAAGGTGCCCGCGTTGTTCCCGAACCAGTGCAGAACCGCCGCCCCGAACAGCCAAAGCATCCAGCATACGCGCCGCCGCGTCACGGTCATTCCCCCTGTTCCATTTGTGATTGTGGTGAGACGATGCAAGCCAAGGCTTGCGCCAATATGGTTTCAATGGCTTCCGTTTGATAGTGGTAGTTCGGCGTGGCCAGTGCGAAATTTAAGTAGTCCAGGCCATACCACACATGCAAGTAGTTTTCCAGTTCGTCAAAATTGCTTTTGTCATAAGGCGTTTCGTAACAGGCAAGGAAAGCCTTGCGATATGTGTCGGCCGCTTGCTTGTCATAGGTTAACTTCATCCAAAGGGTCAGCCGGGCAATATCCGCTGCCCAACAGAGGGATTGTGCGTCGTCCCAGTCAATCAACACCACTTCCCCCGCGCGGACGAGTATGTTTTTCGTCGAAAGATCCCCGTGGCAAATGACAGGCGGAAAGCCATCGCAATCCTTCAGCTTTGCGTGAAGCATCCTGCGGATTTCGTGCAATGGTAAGGCACCAATTGTAAATTTCTTTCCCAGATTGGTGGTGCAGTCATCAAACATGTCGTCCACAAACCCTGAGAATGTGCGCCAATCGGCTGTTCCGCTGCCGATATATCCGTAATTCATCACAGGGATTTGATGCACCTTTGATATAAGCTGCGCAAGCGTTTCGAACAGCGTCACGGTTTCCTCAACAGACAACGCAAGCCTGTCCGCCGTTGTGCCCGGCAGGCAGTCCTCAATTAGATAGCCGTTCGGGAAATGGCGGTCATCTCGCTCGAACACAAAAAGCCTTGCATGGGGTATTCCATACTCCTCTAATTTTCTGGCAATGTAAGGCAGTTTTCCATCCTCCGGCCAGTCGCGTTTGGCGTATATTTTGAAGATATACGCTTGCGATTCCGTTTCAACCTTGAAAACCCGGTTGTTAGGGACGTTTTCAAACTCGCAAACAGAACATGTTTTTATGTCCATTTGTGTTTCGAATGTCTTTTGAATGACGGCTGTGTTGTTCATGGAACGGTTCCTCTCTATGCGGGTGTTACCGCCCGCGTACGTCCGGCACCTTCACTTCGGCGACGACCTCCGCCAGAAGACCCGCCGTAGTGACTTGCTTCATTTTCGCTTTTTGATTCAATAGAATCCGGTGTGCGCAAACTTCTTCGAATACGGCCTGCACGTCGTCCGGCGCGGTGAAATCGCGGTTCTGCACATATGCCCGTGCCGATGCCATACGGCAAAGGGACAGCGCGCCGCGCGGGCTGATGCCCAGCTCCGCCAATGGATGCTCCCGCGTGGCGGCGCACAACCGCGCCACATAGTCCAACACGCTGTCCTTTACTGTCATGTTGCGAACCTCGTTTTTCATCCGCAGGACGTCCGAGGCGTTTGTGACCTGCTTCACATCATCTATCGGGTTCGCCGTCTGCCTGTCGCGAATGAGCTCTATCTGGCTTTGGTGATCAGGATAGCCAATCCGTAGCCGCACGAGGAAGCGGTCGAGCTGCGCATAAGGCAAAAGCTGCGTCCCCGCCGTGCCGACGTTGTTTTGCGTCGCGATGACGGCGAAGGGGTTCATCAACGCGTGCGATACGCCGTCCACCGTCACCTGGTTTTCTTCCATTGCCTCCAGCAGCGCGGATTGCGTCTTGCTGGAGGTACGGTTGATTTCGTCGCCGAGAAGGATGTTCGCTTCCGTCACCACCCCGGGACGGTATTCGAACGCGTTCGTCTGCTTGTTGTAAATCGAAAAGCCCGTGATATCCGACGGAAGCACATCCGGCGTAAATTGTACGCGCCGGTATGCCAGCCCCAGCGCGCGGGACAACGCCACCGCCAGCGTCGTCTTTCCCACGCCGGGCACATCGTCAAGCAACACATGTCCCCCCGCGAGGATGGACGCGAGCAGTGTTTCAATCACCGCCTGCTTCCCCAGTATGACCTTTTGTGTTTCATCCAGTATCGCTTGCACCGTCGGATTCATCACGACCTCCATTGAATGTTATTGCTGTGCCAGTTCCATCAATACATACGCAGCAATGCTGCGCGTGATGGCCGCCTTTGGCTCAAAGGGCAGCTTGCCCATGATGTCGCCGTAGCCGCTTTCATANAAATACGCCACCGCATCACGTGCCCAGGATGCCACCTGCGCCGCATCCGACACGGGGATGGCCTTCGTAACCGAAGGACTGCCACCTGCACGGTAGATAAACACCGCCATTTCTTGTCTCGAAACCAGCCCGTTCGGGTTGAATGTTGTGGCGGAAGTGCCGCTTGTGACCTTCGTGCTGACTGCCCATGCGACGGCCTTTGCATACCAAATATCGTCCGGTACATCTGTGAAGCTTGTGACGATGCCGTCGTCAACAGCCGGTGCGCCTGCCAGCGCGTATAACGCCGCGACAAGCTGCGCACGGGTCATGGCGGATTCCGGCTCAAACTTCCCGTCTGACACACCGCGCATGATGCCGTTTTGCGTCACATATTGTACCGCGCCTGCGTACCAATCAAACGTCCGCACGTCTGTATAATTTGTCGTAACAGTCACGCGGCTCTCTGTCGAAGCGTAGTTTGTACCAATCACGCCGCCGAGTTTTTCCTGTATATACATCCATACAACATCCGTCACCAGCGCGGAAGTGACCGCGCTCTTATCCGCATCCTTCTCCAGGCACACATAGCTCGCATCCATGCCGTTGTAGTTCGCGTTGCTGGTGATGACGGCATACAGCGCTTTCGGGTCAAACGCCTTGCCATTCACGCTTTGAATCGTCACGCGGTTGACATCGGCCGCCTTGTACCAGTTTGTGCGGTAGAGTGGCCCGGCATTATACGCCATGCTTGCAGCGACGGTATATTTGAGCCCGGACGCATGCATGAACGAAGACGATGCCGACGCGCTGGCCGGTGCATACGGCAGCGCCTGCGATGTCGCCTCCAAATGCTCGAGGAGTTGCGCGCCTGTCAGGTACACGACCGCCACCGTGTTGGGGTAGGGGAGCACGCGGGAAATATCCTTCTGCGTTACGTCGCCCGGTTGTATGGAATCGCGCAGGTTGCCGCCATTCCACAAAGCTATCACATGCGTTGCGTCCACTTGTATACCCGTGTTGCCGTTGGCGATGTCGTCCTCGTCATAATAATCGCCGATGTTGC